>Ga0065711_1034027_pt1 | contig 24407 bp, 15 predicted proteins | sample Hoacrofraction12_FD_59098 | JGI IMG/M metagenome (GOLD analysis project Ga0065711, IMG submission 59098) | Hoatzin crop microbial communities from Cojedes, Venezuela - Epithelial fraction 12 v2 (version 2) | ecosystem: Host-associated > Birds > Digestive system > Esophagus > Crop | place...
TGGATATAAGGAAGAAATTCTTTACAATGAGGGTGGTGAAACACTGGAACGGGTTGCCCAGAGAGGTAGTGGAGGCCCCATCCCTGGAAACATTCAAGACCAGGTTGGACAGGGCTCTGAGCAACCTGATAGTTAGCAGTGTCCCTGCTCGCTGCGGGGGGGTTGGACTAGATGACCTCTAGGAGTCGCTTCCAACCCAAAACTTTCTATGATTCTGTGATTCTATGATCTGACAGTTGCTAAAGCAAGGTCTGAAAAACCTGCTGGCTACACATAGTGAACTGCCTTTTTCCAAGTGCGTTGTGTCGGTCACGCTCCCCAAACCCCTCAAAACCCCGGGGTGGAAGGAGACAGCCTGAAGCTCGGCTCCAGACAGCGATCCACGAGGAGGAGCAAGAGGGCAGTGTGTTCCCATGCTGATGACTGGAACAGCTTTTGTCCACTTAATTAAGGGACAGGAGCCAGGGAGTGAGACCGGTCAAGGCAGGGATAAACTGATTCACCCAGCACTTGTTGCCACAGCTTTATCTGCACTGGCTTCTGGTGTCTACAGTGCACTGAGGTCCTGAGCTCCTCTTAGGCCTTACTGCAAAGCAAACAAGAGAGTCCAATTCAAATGCTTGAGAGGAAGGTGCGTATTTTTTAGAGAGTCTAGGATTCCTCCTTCTCTGGCTGGAGAAAAGGGAATGCTTGCAGTGCTTTCTCCATAGGGCTGGAAACCATTTTCTCTTCCAGCCCTGCCTGGAAAAGCACGGTTGCATCATTACTCAGTGGACCGTTTCTCATTTTGCATTCTCCCCCTCGCTCTGTTTAAGCGTAAGAAGTTGCTCCTGCTGTAGCTGTTCCTGTATTTGAGCAGTTTCCTCCTATGCTGGGCTCTAGGACCCCACAACAGCAAGTCACAAGGCGTTTGCACCCTGAACGCATTCGTGCTTGCACCTGAGCAGCCTGACCGCGCTCCTCTGGTAGCGGGCCCTCACAACACTGCAGCCACAAAGCAGGAGTTGGCAGGGAACTGCGTGGTGTGGCTCTGTCAGGGTTTTTACTGCGTTGGCACTCAAACTGTAATTAATGGGGACAGTTTCCTTTTTCTCAGCGTAGAGCTGGTCAGCGAATGTTAAGTTTAGTAGCTGGGAGCCTGAAGTCATGAAAATTTAACGGTGCCGTTTGGTACCTTATTCAGTAAGGGTCAAAATCTGCAGCGCGGTCACGGATGTCATCGAGAACGGCAGCTTGACTTTTATGGAGCAGCCGACTAGAGGCCTCTCCATAAAATGCTGCCGCCTGGAACATCTGAGAGGCCACTGCCATCTGTCTGTGGAGCTGCCCATGGGAAAGGGACGGGGCTTGTGGGGCACCCTGGCACCCGGGGACGGAATGTCCTCCCCCCTCCCAAACGCATGCTGTGTGGAAAGCCTCGAGAGCAGGGGGTGTCCCTGGACAGAGGGAGGAGAGCGACGGGACATGCCGAGCTCCAACGGACCACGCATTCAGCAAACCACTCTGCATCCCGCACCAAGATTTGCACTTGGTCTTGTCACCACTGCACCGGGCCGTGCTGGGCTTACCCCCCCCTCAGCCGGCCGGGAGCTCAGCCAGAATCTCCCCCTGGTACCTGCGTAACACCTTCTTCAAATCCTTTAATGACTTCTTGCCGGCCAATCTTGAACCTGAAAGGCTTGTTTCTGTCTCTGGAGGAATCAAACTTCTTCCCGTTCTGTAGCATTCCTGCCAAAACAAGACACACAGTTGCAATCTGAGCTACATCTATGTTTTAGTGCTGGGGGGGACGGAAGCAGTGAAAAATTAATGCCTTGGTCACATCAGCTGCTCATTTCCATTTCCCCTTTGAAGCCTCATCCAAAACGGATAAGGCAGGAGAGTCAAACACAGTGCTGCCATATCGTTACCTTGGCCTTCTAGTAATTTCGGCTCAAAAATGGAAATATATTCTTATTACTCTTGAAGCAATAGGTCATAACTCGTATCGTACCAAGTGTTGCACACACAGCAGAGCTGCTGCTCATGCAGTGGAGCTTCCCAGCGAAGCAGGTAAAAGCAGGCAAGGAACAAGCGGAGAGCAGCGGAAGAGAGAATCCCAACACAGGCACCTGACGCAGGCCTGCTCCTACACACAGAAAAGCTCCCTAAAACAAGCCTACAGACAAAGAAACTAAATTTAAGATAGATTTGACTAGCGTTACGTCTCATTAAATACTTGCCATTTGTTTTAAGGTACCCTTTTAACAGCAGAACTAAGGGGAGCAGTCCTTGCGGAGCTCGTGTCGGGTGACCAGGAGGCTGTGCCACGCGTGGCCCAAGGCTCATTGCAGTCAACAGGCGCTTCCCACCCCCTTCAAAGGGTGGGGAGCTGCACCCAGGTCTGGGGACCCTTGAGCCAAATCTGCTGACAGTTAATCGTCTGCAAGGACAGAGCAGCTCCTTTGGTTCCTGGAAATTTATACCAGAATGACTAGAAGGAGTGTTTGGTACCTTGGGCTGTTTACCTTCCCCACCGGATTGACTCAGGGTTACGAGCATGGCGTGCGTTACACAGCCGTGGCCATGTATGTGGAACTTCTATACAACATCACAACTACACGTGTCTCCTCCCCACACAGAAAGAACAGAAAAGACTCTGCATTTGAAAATATGAACATAGCACGGACACTTGTATGAACGCTCTGCTACCCTCGATCTTTGTATTTTCGTTCAGCCACAAGAGACAGAGACGGGAACACCTTATTCATTCCATTTGATGGGCCCAACGCTGTTCCAACCCATATATTCCGAACACCTACTTAGCTTCTACAGGATAAACCTTCCCAGAGTGCTACATGATAAGGTATTCTCATTCTCTTTTCAAACAGTGAATAATTAGGGTAGCTTTCAACTTAAAAGTACCCAACAACAACTCTTTCAAAATGCTATACTCTGGATAGTGCAAGGTGGGGCTGATATTTGTGTATTAGAAGAAACCCTTCTTTGTAATGCCGTAGTGCCAGTGTTCTGGGCACATGCCATGACCCTCCTGGGCAAGGTGCTGTACAAAGAAAAGTTCATTAATAAGCAAATATCTGAGAAAGTTTCCGGTTGAAAACAACACTATCAAGCGCAGCTTTGACAGAAAATGCTGAGAAATACTGCCTTTAAGATCCAATATCAAAAACACAGTCTTACTAGTTTCTTTTCATTAAAGCAGTTATATTAATAGACCAGCTTGATGCACAAGTTTTATTTCTCAGCGAAAACCATCAGTTACTGTCCAAACAACAATAAAAAAAGGCCTATTTTACTTGCTTAAAAACTCCCTGTTATGAATCAAAGGTAAACGTAAAGAGACGTGCCAGCATGAAAAACAAAGACTAAAAGGGTAGGATCCGTCTTACCAACCTTTGTGCTTCTAAGATGTAGCCAGCTACTTCTGAGCTCATTACTCTGCTTCCCTCTACAATCAAGTCAGAGAAAAATGCACTTTCAGGGAGCAATTCATGGAACCAAATCTAGGGAGCTACATTAGGACATCATGAATTGCATCCGAGCAGTGCCTATTTCTTTGCAAGGAATACAAGGGAAGTCCAAATAACCAGCTCAGACAGAGATGTCTCCAAATTAATTTGTGGTTAAATCGGTGGTGATGGCGTTCCGGACATGCAGTAATGAGTACACAGTATGTGGTCGTTCCAGTGGGGTTCTGCGTCTAAATATTTTACATCAATATTAAAACCAAGTGCCATACTAAGGCAAATTAGCTGTTGGCCAAGTCCAACATTCGTCAAAGCTGGTACTTCAGGGACGCGTGTGTGTGTGGATAAGGCCTTAGGAGGAACATTACGGAATAACCTGCCCATAAGATACATTTCATAGCCTCCACCGCTAGCGCTTGTCATATTCCTTACGTTTTTCACAGTATAATAGCGAAGTACTTTGTGTACGCTCCGATGCAAGCACATACACATATTGTGCAACTTATCAGCTCAGTGATGTCCCCGAGCCCCCTCTGCGCCGGCTGGGCAGTTGCTCCAACCGCCTGCACCAGGCTTTCTGGTTCCAGACAAACACGGGTTCGCCTGTAATGTAGAAAACCAGCCTGCATACAGCGGAGAGCAGGCAGGGAGAAGCAGCTCGGGGGGAACTCTCAGGCATATCACATAATCCTTTTTGAAGTATTTGATCTTAAATTTAAGTGGCACTCCTTCCTCACAGCAATTTTATTTCTAAATACATCATAAAACCTTACGATTCTGTGCAATGGAAAGAGACTATTACAGAATCTCAATATTTAACAGTTTTAATATTAGAAGTTAGTACTGTAATTACAGACTGCATGTTCAAAGCAGTATGCAAACATTAATTATTCTTTGCAGCAGCCCAAGGAGGTAGAAGAAGATATTTGTTATAAAATAGCTTCGGTCAGGAAGTTCAGATTCAGATGCACAGTTCCAGAATACTTTAGTATGCTTTCACTTAATTTTGTAACTAAATTCTATTAAAATACTTAGCTTAAAGGTCTGATGGTTTACTAAATCCCACATATCAAACCGGTGGCAGAACCAGAATTAGCTCTCCAGAGATCCCGATAACAGCTACTGGACAATATTTCCCATTTAAAATAATGTTTCCATCTGCCCACAAGCGTGCTAGTCTAATATGTATCATAGAAAAACTGACTCCCATTTCACCATCGAAAGCCTACAGAAGATGTGCCAGGCCTTGTAGAAGAAAACAGGCCACTTCTCCTATGTTTACAGCAAGCTTCTTTTTTCAGCAACGGCTGAAAATTCATCAGGTGATGAACAGAGAAATGTGACCTCCTCTGTCACCACCCCACCTTGCTGCTTTTGGAGGACAAACCAGGACTCAGAGGCAGATGTGCCCGTATCTGCCGAAGCTCTGGCAGGAGGGTGAATTTTTATATGACCGCCCTTTAAATGCACATCTAGTTTAGAAATGAGTCAGAGTCCCCATGTGCCCTGGAGACGTTCCGATCCGGATTTAGATCTGAACTTTAGATCTTTTTTATCTCTCTCTCTGAAAGTTAGAGTGGACTATTCAGGCTCCCGGGAGCTAAAACAGAGTAATGCTTTATCTTCTCTCTTGCTAATGCATCAATTGATTTTCTTTTTGTGAAAAAATTGATTTGGTTAATATTCTTCAACAAGGACGGATGCCGATCTTCGGCCTGCTAGCACCTTTATTTATCCAGCTAACAACAAGGAGGAAAAAAACCCACAATCTGGAGCTGAACGATGACATTGTTTTGCAAAGACAAAGCAATCAATAAGAGTTTGGACTGAGCAAGGACATCTGGATGCCTACAGTCTTACTTGTTACAATAACCTTACATTTGATTCTGAAAGGTAACAATCATTGTATTGAAGAAGTCATTAATTGTACAGTTATCAGAATACTGCACGGCTTTGAAAACACTCTGATCTACAAGGTGTCATAATTAATAACTACGTTTTAAAAATTAGGTGGCTGTAGAAAAGGAGATGTTTCAGATCATAGGTGCTGCTGTATCACTGAAGTTCAGCTCATTGAAGCTGAAGATCAAAGAGTAGACAAATCCCTTTGGTAAGGAACATGACTAGGGATCCATCGAAACGGCCAAAAATACGTCGTCATTTGGGCTAAACCAGCAGTGAAAACGGAACTTCAGTCTAGGTTTAACACAAGCTATTATTTCTTATTAAAACACAGGTGTGTCTGCACTATGCTTTTAATGTGCATTAACTAACTGAGGTCAGTCACCCTCAGCTAAGATCCCATCATTAAAGTCTGTTTCCTAAGGGGAGAGGGCTAACGGCACTGTCTGTACCTGCCTAGTAACTTTTGAATCTTGTAGCCAATTTCAGCCAGGTTTGACAGAGGAGGAGGGTTCAGACTGACACACAGATCCTATGCACTGAATGAAAAGAAGCCTGTGCAGGAGGAAGATCCTGTGAGTGCTTCTACCAGGAGACAGCCTTCATCTTTATTTGTTACCAGAGAACCCCTATTACTGAGGAGACGCCAGGAACGGAAAGGCATGAATGCTGCAGCTGAACCACAGTCTAAGTTTCTTTTCACCAGAGGGTTGCTTCATCTGAGAACGATTCAGCTGGGAATTGAGCCAAGCACATCACACAAATCCACAGAGCCAGCCCAGCTACTCAGACACCGAACTTGCATCTATGGTCCCAATAAAACCATGTCCCAAACACCTCCCAAACCATTATCTATACAAAAGACAGTTGGAGAGAGAGAACACCGAAGGCCCTCCATAGACAGCCTGTCAAGCTTACATGCCTGAATCCGGAAAATTTAAGTGTAAAATTCCACTGCTAACATCAGCCACCTCAAAGGTAGAAACTGCACCTCAACCTGTCATCTAGGCTACTTCTACAGTTAATGGAGAAAGAGAGACATCTCCAAGAATGATTCATCCCACCTAGATTTAGGTGTTAGGACTGCAGTAACCTCCTTGAATTGTTTATCCTTCTCAGTCAACTAACTTTAAAAAGTTTAACAAGTTAACAACATTCATTTTAAACGCCAGACTGACAGCTTTTCACAGGGCCCTGCTGAAGAGGTGTTAGCTCACCCATCCATACCTAAATGAAGCAGACCAAATTGCAACCCAGGCTCCACTGGCTCCGGTGTTTACTGAATTATTTGTCTTTGCAGTGTCGACACATTCTGGGAATCAGAAGACAGGCTCCTAATCCAGGACAAATCCCTTGATTTCACTAGCTGCTCTCCTTTTATCCTGTACAATGGGATTCACTCACCTCGCAAGTATTAAGGGGATAAATTGAATAGGTGACTTTCAGAAAACAGCAACATTCATCCGTAAAGTATTGCATTACCTTATTTGTTCAAACTGTAGTTATCTACAGAACGTGAAAGCAATACATACACTTGAAGACAGCTATTTTCTGAACATATGTTGGCAGCAGAAAGCAGGACAGATATTCAGAAGGTGTTTCTAGGACACTATCCTCTTTCATCTTATGAAGACCAGAGGTTCTTCAGGACAGGGACTGTATTTTGATGCCCTTTAATGCAATCACCTTTCCAATTATGTCTTGTAATAAATCTGTGCCGTTATAAACTTGTCATTCAGTCTGGTTCCTAGGACTCTCGGTGGCAGCCCTTGCTGCAGTTAGCCTTGCTCTGGGTTAGGAATTTTTGATCTCAAGTGTGGCTTTTTTTCCTTAAAAGATATTGTTTCTAAGTCAAAATACGTCGCTAGTCTGTCAGGAGAATGTCACAAAGGCTGGAAATTCTAATTTTCCCCCCATTTACAACCTGTAACTATTACTAATACACACTTTTAGTCTGGAAAATGTATTACTGGGAAGTCTCTAGAAACTGTACAAACGCCTTTGTGTTAACATTGACACCTTTGCAGCGTACAGAGGAAGACAGCTCAGCAAAGCAGAGGAGTTCAGCACCATCGCACAGGAGTGGTGGAAGAAACACACCCATGCAGTCAGAAATCGCACCCCAGGTTGGTTTACACCAGCAGAATTCCACTGATTTCAGTGGGGTTATTCGCATTTTATGTTAAAGTAGATCACTTCTCTCCAGGACTCCGTTCCTGCAGACTGCGGTAAGGCAGGACAAGCCCTCTGCGTCCAGCAGCGTTCCGCCCGGCTCGTGGCTGAGTCTCATGGTAACGCGCCTGAAAAACTTGTGGTTTCCCATCGGGAACAACACCAGCTCCCGCACGCCGTAGTCTTAAATGGAGAGATCTGGGCAACACTTTTCTAGGCAAATACAGTCGATGCCTCGTGTTTCTGCTTCCCAGGGAAATGCCCAGAGGACCTAACATGCCTCAGGTCTCCAGCTCATTCCATCAGAATCCAGATCTGCGCCAGCCAGGCATCTCACGCCTCTTACATCTCCATTTGCTGTTTCATCAGTACCTCCGAACGCAGTTCACTTTTTTTCACCTTTTCATCCCAGCAGCAGCTCGCAGTAATCTGTAGCCATACCTGGCCATGAGCCTCCTCCCAAAGCACCACGCAGTAGGCAGCATACACCTCTGATTTACTTCATTTGACTTCCAAAGCAAACTCCTCCCCGGACAAATTTTATGTCTCATCAACTTAACTGATGAAAATTGTTTTCACCAGAAATGATGATTGTTTAATAGAAGTAAAGAAATGGAGGATGCTTTTGTTTCCTACGCTATGTTTGAACAGTGGGCCATCTTACCGTGTCCTGTACAGTGACTTCGGCAACTGAACTGAGAAGGGAAGCGTGGCTTTTCACGGGAAAGGGTCAACAACAGAGGTTTAGTACCACTGTAAACACAAACTCAGGTCTTCCCTGCTAATATAAACAAAGCCTGATGAGGAAAAAAGGATTTGCTGGCTTAGACTGTATTTTTCTGACAGTTTACAGCCACTTAAGAAAAAATGATTAAACTTTTTAAAGGAATTTTCAGTCTGGAAGGATAACAGTGGAAGAGACTGGGAGGTGCATCTCTGCAGCATATCAGCCCTTTACCACCATTTTTTTGCTGCTTAAAAAGGCAACAGCAATGATTTGAATGTGCCATTTGTTGCCATGACAAACAATCGCTGACTCCAAGCACAGAAATGGGAAATGGATAGCGCTGGTGGTCACTGCTTAGTTCCTGTTACCGCAGCGCACTTCAGTAAAGGTTGATCTGGGCAACACAGGCAGCCTTGCTGCTTCATTTCCTTCATGTATTATAAACTCATATATCTTTAATGTGGAGTAAGAGCAACACAATCAATTATTTATTATGCAGCTGACAGCATGCAATGAAGACACAACAGACAACTATTCAATAATGCATTACCATGCACTATGTATCAGTGTTGCGTACAACTACAAGACAATATGCAAGAGCCTTGCACTTAGTTTGACTTCACAGCCAAGAGAATTACATGCAATTGTCTAGTTCACTCTACTGAAAGGCATTATTCTGTCCTAACGGCTTTATAGATTTGCATATTTTTAAAAGAGAAGAAAAAGTTGATTTACCCTCAAGGCAGATATGAGGCTCAATAAGCATATTCTACTTGAGTTGTAAGGAGACCGAAACAATTCCTCTGGTAACCTGTTGCCTTAAAATAGTCATTTTATTTTAGGGTTTGATTCTGTTACCATTACAAAGTGCACCTGTAAAATACACATGCTCTGTAGCATAAGGCAAATTTCATTTGAATAAGGATGGCAGAATCAGGTCAGTCTGGGTATGCTAAGGAGTAGGACAACAGATGTCTAAAGGAATTTTAGAGAGAATACATTACTACAAAAATACTTTGCATCTCTTGCATCTCTACCCCTAAATCTCTACCCTTCCTGTAGCACAGGTTCTGGAGGGAATGTTCCTGACTGGGCTCCGTCTTTCTGTCCCTGCTCTCTGGTACCAGCCACGCAGCACACAGAGCAGTTCAAGAGCACGACTGTAATACAAAAAGACATTCTGCAAGATTTCCCACCCAAACACACGCAGCAGAACTTGGTAAAATAATTCTGGCCATCTAGAGCACCAAAATAACAGGATAATACAATTAATACCTTTTTTTTTTCTTGATTTCGTTCTCCATTTCAACCTATGCCACACTGCACACATGTGTTTCCTCCTCTCCCCATTTTTGTTTGATGATTGCCTGTGCAGTGGTGGTATGGATTTGGTATTTTAGCCTGTAGCACATATTTGAGTGTGTAGATGACCTTCCACTGGGAAGTTATGTGCTTCAGCAGGGGGTTCAACCTCACTGAAACAGGTGAACATGACAGCGAGCTGTCTTTCAGTGTACGGCACAAGAAGGGCCCAAGCTCGGTCACCAAAGCTTCTGAATACAGATCTGGATGCAGAGAGCATGGAAAAACACCACATAAAGCAGAAAAGGATCTTCAGACATTTCTTGGGAAAGCTCTGAGCATGGCTCCAAGATCACACGAGAGAGGGGTTTGGGGAGAAAAGAACCAGCTTGCTTACCAGTTAATTCCTCCTCTGCTGAGGGAAAGGGGATATTGAATGGTCTGCCAGAAGAAACACCTTCCCAGCCCAATATACCAATACCGCATCAGCAGCCCGGTGTGCTTTAATGACGAGCTGTTCCCACATTGGGCATCCTTTGATTTTCAGCTGTCTAGACTTCCAGTATGTGCATCCGTTTCCTTCTCAATAAAACCTGTGCTGAAATATTAATCAGTGCAACACTTCTGAGATCCTTGGCTTAAGCAAGCAACAGCCGAGTGACAAATCTACCCGTCTCTAGTAGGGCACTGGATTAAGAGGCTATGCATAGCCAAGAGACAATAAATTTGAGTATGAAAAAGTATATTCTTAATGTGTTACCACTTAACACCAAGCTGTTAAAACGGTAGGTTGGCCTTTGGGTCATTTGGAACTGAAAAATAACATTTCTCTCCACATCCCTTGTGAATGAATGCTCTTTCTCTCCCACGGCCCCTGTTTACCTGGTTCTTTATCATGTCCAGCTTTCTTAACACATAGCATGGCTACACCTCCTTCACAGAGGGGTGTTTTACTGAAACTCATCTCGACAAACACAGCAATCGTCCAACATCGTGCAAAGGACTTAGCAACTACTCCATTCTTAAATAAGAAGGAGAAAAAGAAAAACATTATTGGAAAAAGATACACACACAAGATGCAACCAGAGAAGAAAGCACAGTTTATAAAGATAGGTGTTGACTGAGCCATGTAAGAAGGCACACTCAATACGCCAAGATTACATCCACCCTAAATAAGTCAAATTCCATCATGATCTCACATGTACATAAAACATACATAATGCAGAAGTCGAATTCTTTTTATCCAGAGTATCTGGCTTTTTGATGCAGGCTGGTCAGACATCCCTGTAATATGTCTTATTTTAGAGCTGTGGTATAACCTTCCTCGTTGGCATTACACAATATCCCCTCCCTTCACAAGCATTTGGAGAATTCCTGGGGAATCGTCTCCTCCCGCCCGCAATTCCATGCCGGAAAATGAGACATGACTTCACTGGCACCCATTTGGGGCCACCACGGGACCTCACGTCAGCGTAACACACCCAGCTTCCAGGGTAAGCAGGTGAAACATGCTGCTGCTTCACTCCAGAAACGAATCCCTTGCTCAAGAGTGGAGAAGGGCGGGTATCTAGATGCCGCACTCTCTCCACTGACACGGAGGACAGACCATAGACTTCTAGGTAGCTAAAGACAGCTGAGATGATTAATTCCACCCAAACCAACTTCTAGGTAGCTAAAGACTATGATTAATTTCACCCACAACAACTTATCACAGTCAAGATTAGTGAAAAAATGCAGTTTAAAAATAAGTTCCTTTTGATTTGCATACCAAATGCCTTCCTGTGGGTTATGTTGCCTAAGGTCCTTTCGACTCGGTGACCACAGATCTACCTAGAGCTCCCCAGTCACTCACTGTATAGTAATGCATACAGTAACCACGCTGTAGAAATAACAGAAGATAAAATACAATTCTAGTTCTTGAATGAACTCTGCAAAGGGTTTATTAACAAGTTATGTATCGGGTAACCCCCACTATGTTGTTGGAAGTTCAGCCTACCATTAAGATGGGATAAAGCCAGCATTTTGCTAAGCAGCCTTCATCATTTGCTGCAGTACTCCAGTGGTAGAATGTCATACTATTATACCATTGTTTTTCTAGGCTGTCTTTTTGTATTCTCACCAAAGGAACAAATCTTTCTACAGATGTATAGTTTGTTCTTTCCACCTACTAGGAACGCACCTGTTCTCACAAAAAAAGAGTATTTTTGCAGTATTATTTTTAATGGAAACAGCGTTTTACATGATCCAAGGCAGGCCCTAGCAGTGTCGTAAATATCACTCTGCCTGTAAACTCTGAGAGTATGTTCTAAAGTAATATTAGCTATGAAATTCTTCTTTTGCCACATCTGCTTCCCATTTCTGTTCATCATTTCTGGTGCTGCAGATTCTCATTGGTGTAAACTGATTGATATTAATGAAAGTACAAAAATATATGTAGCACTTTTAAGACCTGCATCACGGTAATTTAAAACTAAGTTGAATGATGCACTGGGGACTATTCTCCAGAGCAGAATCCTGCAAGAATATGGAATAGTGTAGATTTGTGATCAGAGCAAAAAGCTGAATGTCAAAAAGAATAGGTTCTGTCACCAGACAGCTGTGGAAGTATAACTCACCTTCATTTTATTCCCTGAGAAACAGTGACTGTAGTTTCACCAAGGTCAGAAAGAGAGTCACTAGCATATCCAGCAATAATATTATTAATTAATATACTTTGCCTTAGGTAACTTGAAAGGCTTCATTCAGTAAGCCTTTAAAGTGTCTTCAGAGCCACAGTGGAAAGGAGCTATTAACAGCGCAGTTTGCTATTATAAATAGGTCTTTTCCATCTCAAAGTTTTGATCTTGGTGATCTTATAAACAAACTATGGAAAAAGTGGCAGCTGTTATCTTGACAGATGGGTCTCAGGCATTGCTCTGCTGGACATTAGACAGTCGTCTCTCTGGAGAACAATAGGAATTTCCAAGTGCCTGTATCTATTTTCATCTACTTAACAAGACACTCATGTCTTGGACTAGTGAAGGGACAAAGCAAGCAGAATGCAAAATAAATGTTTTAGGGGAAACACCTCAGAGAAAGGGGTGAGAACCAGATGAGAATCGCTTATTAGTGACTTCCCCCTTGAGTTTTACTAAAGGGACAGACAGAAGAAGGGTAAGAAGCTTCTTACAGAGGCAATGGAGACAAACAGGCACTCCCAGAAGGTGAGATACAGAAAGCCTGTGCACTGAGTGAAGGGCATGATAAGTAGAAGGATGCACCTCAATTTTCAGCTCTTCCCAGAATTTAGGATCATCATCCATTTTGAATGTAGAGCTTTGAATCTGATTTTAAGGACATACACAAGCCTGAGAGGCGTTCATCCTTTTTAAAGGGTGCTTGGTAGAGACAGTGCTATTGCCCACCTTTTCTATCATAAACACTTCACCACGAGTTCAACTCTACCTCAAGCCTGAATTTAAGCCCATGTCCTTCCTTTTTCTGATGGTATTCTCACCTTAGAACAACCAAACACTCAATGGCATCACTCTCTGTGCTCCCACTCAAATCTGTACGGTAGCTGGAATGGAGAATGATGAAGTTAGAAGAAAACTAAGCGAGCAGTAATCAGGGAGGTCGGTGGGATGGACAGAGTCCTGGATGCCGATCCTTGCTCCCAGGAAGGATCAGCTGTGCCTGATGTTGTGTAGGGTTTGTCCCTGTGCTGTTTTGACAAAGTTCTCGTTGACTTCAGCAGGAGTCTGAGTATGGGCTGCACAGACCATAACGTTTTTCCAAAAGAAAAAGCATTTTCACACTCAGGACTGCTGCAAACAAAAGACATTGTAAATTAAGCCAGTTTAGATACCACACATAGAAATAATAGTTAGTCCACAGACACAGTGAAGATCAACATTGCCAAAAATACCTCAGTGGCACAACAGAGTGGAAAACAACCCAAGTTGGGAGTGGATCAAACAGTGAAGCATGACTTAAACAAATGTATTACTATACCAGCAACAAAAAGCCAGCAGATCTCAGACTCTACAGCAAAATGTGTAATATTATCATCTGTATGAGCGAAGACAAAGATGGTGAATACACTGCATAACTCACAGGAATTGCTGTAGACCAGACAGCTCTCTGTCACAGCTCACGCTATCTTTAATCATCCCAGTAAGTGTAACTGAAAAAGCAGCATCCTATATGAGCAACTTACTACATGAAGTCAGTAAAAATCTGTTTCTAACAATCAATCAAATGCGTAAAACATACACACCACGACCACGCTAACGCAAGATGTTTCTCTGCAGAAAAACAACGGACTGTTCTGTTCAATTTTATCCAAGATTCTAAAGAAAATACAATTCAGGGTTGAATGGAATGAGAGAGCGAAACATTTTGCTTTACAAAATGAAAAAAATATTGCCTTATGTCCATCTGAAATGTTTCATTCTACTGAGAATACATTGCTTCGCTTTCCAATACTAATATGAACTATTTAAATTCAGCCTTGATGAGGTCTAGGGAGTTCTTGAACACCACCACCTCTCCAATTATTTAACTCCAAGTATTTTTTAGTTACATCCAAGCTAAAAGACATAAAAGGAAAAGAGAACAGTTAAAATTCATAAGGAGTGTGCTGAAGGGGAGGCATATCGGACGAAATGCAAGTATCCAGACAACCAAACCTGACAAAAGAAAGGCAGAACTGACCTAAAATTTGGACCAAGGAAGCTTTATGTCAGAAGGATACAGTTATCTGGTCTAAAATAATCATTCACCAAGACATTCAGAGGTATTCTACATCACTTTTAAAAATAACTGAGTAGATCCTCACTGACCAGGTAACCAGGCTTACCCTGTAATCCATATTATGTCACATTATGGAATACGTACAAGCTCCATTCATTTAGGCTGCTGCTTCCTTTTTCCCATTTTGCACAGCAAAGAAAAAGGTTTGTGGGAGTTCATTCGTCTCCGTTTTCTGCACCATTTTAATGCTTAAACACGTATCCGCAGATTTACTGGCTGCCTGCATAGGGAGTTCCAGTGATCCCGCTCACAGGGGCAGCAATCACCCAGGCTACTGAGTCTTTGGAAATCATTCATTAGAATTGTAAGTATTTTGGCTGTTCATGCTATGGAACAGTTGTCGGGTAAAAAAGGAAATAAAATGGAAAATTACATAAAACCAATGAACATAAGTAATCTGAGTTTCAAATAATTAAATAAACCCTGCTGATTTGACTCAAAACTGCCATGGGTACAAATCTCTCCCCTGGGAAAACAACTTTACTGGTGACTTTCTCAAGACAAAGGATGCGGGGAATTTAAATTTCTCGGTATATCTAATCTGTGTCCTCTAATACAACTGAGTATCTGCCAGCTTCTGCCTGCTCCCGTGACCAAGGATCGCGAAAGACACAGCCAGGCACGCTTAAGCCGTAACTCTCTTTTAACAGGAACAAACCACATCAAAGCATGTTCTGCATCTCATTTCACAACTTGCGCTCTGCCCAGTCTGTGGGCTCAGGCAGGATCCTGGAGACACAGAGCACCAGACCTTGCATTCCTATTTTGTCTACTATAAACATCAACCTAGCACAGTAAGTATCACGGTGTAGTAAGACCACCATTTTCACCAAATCCACCTACCATTTTTGGCATTGTTTATTGCTTTCAATTTAATGACCTGCCCTGAAGACATGACATTTGGATTCATAAGAAATCCCTTGTCATCAGTACTTGATCTTTACCTGCACATAATTCTAATGAAGACTTCTCCTGCATATCCATGATCTTGGCTAATGCTCCAAATAAACCTGTGCTTTACAGCTTGTGATGCACTCCCAGAGATGGCCTTCAAATTTTTGGAGACTTTCTTTGATACAGGAGTCTTTGCTGAGATCCTTCTTCAGCTGTATTTTCTTGTTGATAAGCTGAAAGGCCTTGCTGAGTGTTGGGTTTGCCTGGTTTCGCAGCAGTGGTTCCTCTCTCCTGTACACATGGTGGCATGATGAAGGTGTCCAGGCAGCACCCTCATCTCTGTCTTTTACTAAGCGCCGGCTTCGCAACGATACCATGTCAGCTATCGCTCTGCTGCCTTGCGCAGCTACTTCAGGCTTCCATCACACCCCGTTGGTTGGGGAACACTCCGTTTCTGCTACGAGCAAGTTCTTCAATTCTGAAAATGCTCAGTGGAGAACTTGACGTCAAGTAGGTTGTGGCATGTAATCACGACTTCTGTTTCTGTGTTCCTTCTGCCCCACCGCACAGGTTTCACGACAGCAAGACCAGTATTCCCGGCAGGCTTGCAATATTAGCCTCTTCTCTGCCTCCAGTGAAGTGCCGTAAGTCACTAATGGACGGATATCTGACCCGATACAGAGAGCACCGGTGCCTGGACCACATCCTGAACACTTGGTGAAGGAGAGAGATCTGACGCTATCATTATTTGCTGGATCAAAAGTCTAAGGTAGCCATAACAATTCTGGTAGTTCAATTGTTGATCTGTGCACATTTCTGTAATTTTTGGGTGCTTTGCCTTTGTAAGTCAAAACATCACCTGCCTCGCTGGTGCACTGCGTGCCCTAGAGCTTACCTTCTAGCAAGAGGATTATACACTGCCTTCGGTCCTTACGGAACTGCACTTTTTTACTTACTGTTCGTGGCCTTCTTAGAGATGCGGTCACATACCTCCAAGCCCAATCTGGTCGATATTTAGGAGGCAATTCTTCAGGCAAAAAAAACTGCCTATAAATTTTTGCACAGCTTGCAAATGAACCAGTGAGCCCTCCTGTGATCTGCCCTCAGAACTGAGGTGGCTTCCTTAATGTAAACAGCCCGTTCAGCAAAGGTCTGAGCATCTGACCCTGGAGATTAGACACCGGGCTCCTAGACAGCAAATCTCAAATTTATGTTTTGCTGAACAGCCTCAGATAGATGTCTTTCACCAGTGCTTTCCCAAGGGTTTAAAAGAAAGTAGTGCAAATTAAAAAAATAAGTGATTTATAAACCAGCTGCTTTTGGATTGCAACATTGCATTAAGCAGAGAAGTCATTTTTGGAGCAAGTATAACAGCCTGCTGCTGTTTCAGCATTATATTTTTTCTACTTCTGTTATACCAAATTATGTGCATAAAGGAGGCGCAGTGCACCTTGCAAGGAGCCAGGACTCAGACAGCGTTTAGTTGCATCTCTTTGAATGGAACTGCTTTATAGGACCATGAAACCTAAATATTGGTGCATTGCAGATTGTCATTTTTAGCTGCTGCAATACCACGTCTTGTTTTGGTGCCTACTGCCAGATGACATCATCTTGTAGCAACTTCTTCAGCGGAGCAGCCAAAGCTGCTTCTCCCAGGATATTGTTGACTAGAAATCCAGCAATAACATATTTTATTTATTTATTTGTTTTAGTCTTCCTGTTGCAAATAAGACTGGAAGGAAGGGAAGGAAGAGGAAATTATAGAATCATATCAGCAAGGAAGATCACAGATGGTCCTGGGCAAGGCAGTGATGCAGATACTGTTGTAGTACAGCCTAAAGGTGGATCATATCTACACCCAGCAAGCACATCCGCAATATCAATTCTTCAGATCTGGTGCACGCATGGACACGTACAATTCTACTTGCTCACATTAGCTTGAGCTCTGTGTCAGGTTCTCTAGCTAGTAATCGAGTAACGGCTAGAGGTGAAGCCCTACCAGTGAAAAAAATCAACAGAAAGGCCTTGTTTGCCGTGCTGCAAGGATGATTTCTGCTAGCAATGCTTCACAGGCTAAGACCATGACATCAGGCTGTCATGTAACACAGCCTGCAGGTCCAGGCTGCATCTCTGAATATATTTGTCTTGGCCTCCACGTCAAGGCTGAATTTTAGAGACACACTGTGCATGTTAAAATCAAATACCAAACTTCCTCCGGGCGAGCTCCAAGACCTGTGTTGATTCTTGGTATTGCTTAATAAAGAGGGGAGGCCAATTTAAACTACTGATCTTTGCCATTTTTTTCAGATGATCTAATGCTTTGCACAGCCGTAAAAATGATATGGATTTTCACACATGACAAGAAGCTGAGAGTAAGCATTTCTAGCTATGGCACAACATATGTTTTCATTCGGAGGCACACAGGCTTTGTCCCACTGACTGGGAGAACATCTGATCCCTAACTTGTTTAAAAGTCTGTAGAACCTTTCTTCTAGGCTGGTGCCCAGATATGATCTTTAATTCTGTCTTTGTGGCGACAGTGCTACCACACTAAGTGCACCGGGGCCACGTCCCAGTTTGGTTGCTTATATCCCAGTCATTTAAGCTCTCAGAAGAGAACACAAATCAGCATCACCTGTATTTTTAAGGTTACAAGAACTTCTAAACCTCACTCCGATCTCATTCAAAGCAACTTCAACATCCCGCTTGCTCTGCTAAAGTGTTACAGAATGCAACGCAGGAGCACCACCTTGTTATCTGCTTCAGAAGCCTTCATGGAGATTAGGAAGCATTGCTCTCATCTCTCCCAGTTCTATGCCACCTTGCTATCAGGACACTAAAGGTCAGATTTTAAGCTGGGGTAAATCAGTCGAACCTCAAAAAGGTCAATAGAGCAATGCTAGCTTGTCCCAGCTGAGGAGAAATTCTCACCGAGCCATTCCAGAGATACGAGACTTGGGATACAGGGCTTTGCCCACCACACACTCTCCTATAACCATTTTCTACTCTCCTATGCACAGTTGCCCTAGCTCCCTAAATATTCTGTTCAATTTCTCGGCATCTTTTTTTTCCTCACTTGCTGAATGTAAAGACAAATTGCCTTCCTGGACGCAAGAAAATCAACGTGTTCTAATCCTTGCACCACAAAGGATTTCTAACAGGGAATTACTCTGCTGAACCCAGGGCTACTGAACCTTGGTGGGATCACAAAAGATACAGTGAGAATATTTACCCACAACTTCTTATTCTTTACAGTAATAAGCAGCACACCTGGATCCAAAGTCTTTCTTCATTTCTTGCATCAAGAGCCTTCTGAGAGGGTAGGAAGGAGAAATGACACAGCCTCTCTCAGCGTCCTTGCACAGACACTTTGAAAGGACCAGAATTCAACAGAGGTCTTTGTGGTTTAATTTGTGTGAAGGAAAAGAAAGACCTGTGTATGAGACACAAAAATAGTTACGTTTCGACGCTTTTCACTGCAAAGGCAGAACACCTGATGCTAGATGGTCCTATCAGTCAGGTGCTGCAAGAATAAAGGAGCACTTTGTACAAAATTCCCCACCACAGACATAAGAACTAGAGTGTGGGCTGAATACAGAACAGAATGAATACATTTCATTACCTTAAGATAATTATTGTATTTTTTGTTGGTGGTCTTCACACAAACGCGAAGCAAACTGAGCCAGGCTTAGTTTGGCTGGTTTTGCTGCATTGGCGTGACTTTTTGCTAAAAATAGGCAAATCAAACTGGAGCTCCCTACTCAAGTTTGACCCTATATTAATAGAGATGTGCATGACCCCGAGACACTCCTGCATTGAACAGTCTGAGCCAGGGCAGTCTCCCTGACTCATCCAAATCGCTCTTCTCCTTTGGGGTGACTTGGAAATAACAGTGGGATAGATGTCGCAGGAGGGCCAGCAAGCGATTCCTGTATCAACACCTTCATTTTTGGAAATTCGGTGTGCCTGCTACAGACAGCAAGGAGAAGGCAGGCAAAAAATAAATAAATCAGACTCTGGCTTGTATACAGAGCAAGCCATCCTTCCCCCTGCGTGGGGAAAGTGCCAAGGAACAAATTGGATAGTGTGTCCAAAAGGAAGAAAACCCCTCTCCCCTGCTGTTTACTTGCACCGCCACATGCCATGAAATGTGTACGCCTTGGGGGAGTGCCAGCCTACCCCCAGGGAATTCCGTCCCATCTTGAACGGAGTCATCACTTACTACTGCAAAAGAAGAATTAGCAGGGGCAGTAAGAGGCTAAGACGATCGGGTTTAACGTTCGCTGGCCCAAAGACAAATATGCAGGCAAAGGCTTAAGAGAACTTTCTTCTGATGCCTCCGTGCCAACAATAGATGCGGACAGGACAAATATTTACAGACCTAAAGAGGAGGGAGACTAAATGGGGGGGAGCCAGACTCTGCCCGAAGTGCTTATTATAACGATGAGCCCGTCGCGGCGTTACCGGCCCCGCAGCGACGGCTCCCCACAGCCGCAGACGGGACAGAATGACTCAACGGCGATGCCGCCAGCACAAGATGGCTTTTCACACGTACTGTACCACACCGTCCTCCCCTTCCCTAGGGGTGTATTAATAGCAGCGTCGTCACACTGTACGTACTACAGGGTAACCACCTCTCTCTGCAGCGAGCACAGGCAAGGCTGCCAGGAGGCCCAAACACATTCAAACACAGCAAACCCTCTTGGAGACCTGGAGGAGGTGTGGGCTCTTGTGCTCCATGCCCTGAACGCTCTCTTTCTCGCTGAGCATCTCTCTGAGGCCACCCCTCTCCATAAGCGTCTCTCCTCAACACCCAAATGTGTCCTAACATTACAGAGAAATGAGTTATTAAACCGATGATGTGGCTGAGAGATGTCTCGTGCTTTATTTACATTTGAAAACAGAAAATAAACATAATAGTGACACATACATGCGTATGTGACCATCTCCCTTCCTCCTCTGTTCTCTGTTGTTCACCTTCCTCAGCTGCCTGGGAATGAGAGTTTCTCTTAATCTGCTTTTGCAGTTAAACACAATGGAGCTCTTGAATGATGCCACGATACAAACGTAATCAAATTCTCTTTTCTCTGTTCCCGGAAACAATGATGATGCTATAAAAAAAAAAAAAATAATGGTGGGAAGATCTATAGTAGGGAGGGAGCATTTGCGAGCAGAACTTTGACCAAAAGCACTTGCACTGCAAGCAACCAAAGGGTTGTTAAAATGGTCGTTTAGTTGGGATAACTAGCTAGCTCATTCCTTACTCTTCCAGAGCTGATCTTTTCACTCCACCCTTAAAACTGCCATAGATAAACTCGATCTGAAAATCTCCCCGGCTTTGCTTTCCTGGATATTTATGTCTGATGCCCAGGAACTGCCACTGGCTGACCACTGCAGGATAGATTGTTAGCAAAAAGGACCTTGAAATGAATAGCCACATCCTGTAGCATCTGATTACAGGGGTTTAATTGCATTATTTTCAACCATTTAAAAAGCAATTATTCCCTTTCATCCTACACACCCATGTTTACTAGAATAACAGAAAACAGAGTCAGAGATGCATGGAAAAATACAGAATTTTTCTGAAAAAACAGTTACGTAATACAGAATTAAACACATCTGTTCACCATGATGTTAAATAATGAAGTCTCTTTGGTTTCTGAGCCACCTTGAGCTTTAAGACACGAGTCCTGAGGTCCAGCTCATGCCAGGGTTGCAAATGAGTAATTTTCTGTTTACCTTCTCTCCTAAGACAATAAAATCCATAATGCAACCCCACAAACCTCGCAAACTGCAGCAACATGCAGCCTCCAAGAGGCAGAGAAACATTCTTCCTACGCAGCACTAAGGAGACCCATCAAGCAACCACAACCCAGTGTCCTCCCAGATAAAACCCCGTTTGCCTTGTGTGACTCTCACGTTACACGGCAGAGTACCAGGAGGGTGCTCCTTGCGACTGCTCTACAGCGCCCGTTAAATTCTGTCCTCTCCCCTTGGCCTGCACATGTAAGAAACGGGACGGGCACATCCCGAGCATCTGCAGCAGCTCAATCACGCAGTGGACGTTCTTGTCATCAGGCTCTCGGTCTGCCCAAAGTCAGAGTCAGTCAGAGAAGCGATAACCTGCCCAGTGAGGCCAGTAGCAAGTTCTGTGGTCGGCTCCAGAGCCACGCTTCGATTTGCGAGTCGAGCCAACGCTCCGATACGCAGCCTGGATGCTGCCCCACAAGCGTTTTATGCGGCGCCGTCAGGCAGCGGCTCCCGAACGCAGCATGCGTGTGTGGCACCGCTACTGCCGAGCCAAACGTAAGCGTTCTCAGCCTAATCCTAAATCTTTTCATTCTTTTCCTCCTGTTTAGAGCTCTGTTTCTGTTCCCCAGTCAGCAATCTCCAAGCAGGAGCTGACCTGTCTGATCCCAGCCGGGGTCTGAGCCAAGATGGATTATCACCAGGGGAGAGCTACAAACTCACGGCTGGGGCATGGCGAGGTCATGGATGTTTCGTCCGCTGAAATTGCGCTCGCTCTCACTCTCTCTCTCCTTCACAGTCGTGTATCTTTGACCTAACTTTCCAGCTTAGAGAGCCGGCTACGCTCCGAGACCATGGGTATTTCCACCCTGCCTGCCGGGGTCATCCAAAGGCTGCCCGCCCTCCGGAGTGGACCTGCGCTACCTTCAGACAGCGAGACTACGAGCGCAGCCCCAGGCACAGCCCAAGGGACTCTATGTCCAAGACTGTCTGGCAGCTTCGTCTTCTGGCCGGCACCTTTGCACGCCCAGACGGGCAGCCTGCAGCCTGCCTGCGGGGCAAGCCCGTGACTGGGAGCGGTGGCTCACACAACCAGACGGGACGTGGACACAGCCTGCGGTGGTGGTCAAGAACGAGAACGTGCTTGTCTCCAACACAGCAGATCCTCCTGAGCTAGAGGGTGACCGCACCAGGTCTACCAAGCCTGTGAATCACACGCATATACATAATAAAAGGCAGCCAAAATCTTTATTAAATAAACTAAGAAGTACTTAAAATTGCAAGCCAAATGTGACCAATCTTCATTTAATGTGGCCAGAAATGTTTAATAGTCCCTTGTCTCCATGCCTCATAACACTGAAAGCCCAGTAAAAGCCAAGAAACACTCGGTGCCTGCTACAGAGCAGCACACAATCGTCTTTTAATTGCAAATAAATACAAAATGCAGTATGTATTAACCAGATTAAAAATGTCACGCCTACCAGGATAGAAGCATGTAATATCTGGTCTCACACACACTTTCCATCATACAAAAATATTGGCTGAAGATACAAGTTTCTCTCAATACCTCTGTAATACTCACATCATATGTATCAACACATTCATGCCAGAAAACACAACACTAGCCACAAATGGCACAATTTTTGCATGTAAAAACAGCATAAAGGGCAGATATTTGAAGATAAATAGGTGTCTAAGGATGCAGTCGTCATATCATCATGGACATTTCAAATGCATCTGGGCATCTAACTCCTTTGATTTCAACTAAATTATTTTAAAACCTCTTCAACTCTAAATATGTTCTTAAGTTTTCCTCGGACGTAAAGTGTAACTATCACAAACTTACAGTAATTACCATCACTCCAAAACCTAAACATCTCATTTTAAAAAGTTCTACTTCCTAAGCTACAATCCTGTGTGAAAACACGTATGACATTTATCGCTTAAAAACCCTCAGCTCTTAAAAGCAATGAAATGGACAGGCAAGAACATCGCAAAGTTTATCATGTCCACATAGTACAAAACACATATTTTTATTATCCGGTGTGAAGAGCACACACTGCATCACAGCACACAGCCGTAATTCTGGTCTGATGATATTGAAAGTATTGCCCTTCTCAACTTTGGTGCACAGATATGTTAAGAAAAACAGGGCAGTGGAAAATGCCAGTTAATATGTGTATTAATAAGACACATATCATTATTCATGCTTATATTTTGGTATTCATAAATACTAATTCTGAGTCAGCTTTGACCTGGCAATTCCCACAGAACAGACTGAGGTCCTACTTGGCTGAACTCGCTCACAAGGCACATCCATCATTTTAATCTTAAATTAATTTCTGCCCTTGTCAACCTGCTATCTCATTATCTCACTATTCACTGACAGAAGAAATGATGAATCATGAACATTGGGGTACAGGGAACCAAACACACTCAATAAAATTAATCTCCTTATGTCAGTTGTGCGTAGCATGACGAACCCCTCCAGCGGGACCTCTAGGGGTTCCTGGAACACAAAGAATAGCTGCACTGTACTGAAAATAATGATGAATATATACTTCAGGAATAACATTCATATCATGACTGGTGCACACCAAAATCAGGGCTACAGGTGGATTTGCATTTGAGAGTTACTGCTGTGTAACATCAACAGAGCAGAGAACTTTAATGTCTTTTACAAAGGTTTTGTTGTGTATTTGGTTAGATCACTAGGTCTAGAAACTACACAAAGTAGGTATCATTTTCTACCTAAATGGAACTAAACTATTACAAAATCAAGTTAAGAGTCTTACACCCAAACCATCTGCGGGACGAGGCCGTATTTTACCAAAACATGGGCTGTGAAGCTATCGATGCCTCTACTATTTCTTACGTCTACAACTCAGGCCTACGTTGGGGAAGACGTCATACATCGTCATGCACAGACCGCACCCCTTGCCGCCTGCGCTGCCCGAGGACGTGCCGCACTCCCCGGTGGTGTGGCTCCATCCACCTCTGCCTCCACCTTCCCTTGTAGCCACACCAAGGGTCCTCCGGTGGCCTCGGGATCTGTCCCCAAGCCACCTCTAGTGTAGCAGGACTTCAAAACAAAGGTGAACTTCTGTGCTAGGTACACATCGTATTTTTAGATGGGATCATTTTATTTTACAGTCACTCTCCAGAGAATTTTTCCATGTGCTTTCCAGTGCAGCTATTTTTATTTTTACCATACACAGATCATAGAATCATAGAATGGTTTGGGTTGGAAGGGACCTTAAAGATCATCTGGTTCCAACCCCCTGCCATAAGCAGGGACACCTTCCACCAGACCAGGTTGCTCAGAGCTCCATCCAACCTGGCCTTGAACACTGCCAGGGAGGGGGCAGCCACAGCTTCTCTGGGCAACCTGGGCCAGGGCC
>Ga0065711_1005023_pt1 | contig 24406 bp, 15 predicted proteins | sample Hoacrofraction12_FD_59098 | JGI IMG/M metagenome (GOLD analysis project Ga0065711, IMG submission 59098) | Hoatzin crop microbial communities from Cojedes, Venezuela - Epithelial fraction 12 v2 (version 2) | ecosystem: Host-associated > Birds > Digestive system > Esophagus > Crop | place...
ACTTCGGTCACAACAACGCCATGCAACCCTGCAGGCTTGGGGAGGGGTGGCTGCAAAGCTGCATGACAGAAAAGGACCTGGGGGTGTTGGTTGACAGCCGGCTGAACATGAGCCAGCAGTGTGCCCAGGTGGCCAAGAAGGCCAAGGGCATCCTGGCTTGTATCAGGAACAGTGTGGCCAGCAGGAGTAGGGAGGAGATCGTGCCCCTGCACTCGGCACTGGTGAGGCTGCACCTGGAGTACTGTGTTCAGTTTTGGGCCCCTCACTACAAGAAGGACATGGAGTTGCTGGAGTGTGTCCAGAGAAGGGCAGCGAGGCTGGTGAGGGGTCTAGAGAACAAGTCTTAGGAGAAGCAGCTGAGGGAGCCGGGGCTGTTTATTCTGGAGAAGAGGAGGCTGAAGGGGGACCTTATTGCTTCCTACAACTGCCTGAAAGGAGGTTGTAGTGAGGCGGGTGTTGGTCTCTTCTCCCAGGTAACTTGCGATAGGATGAGACGCAATGGCCTGAAGTTGCCTCAGGGGAGGTTTAGATTGGATATTAGGAAAAATTTCTTTACTGAAAGAGTGTTCAGGCATTGGAACAGGCTGCCCAGGGAGGTGGTTGAGTCCCCATCCCTGGAGGTGTTTAAAAAACATGTAGATATGTCACTTCAGGATATGGTTTAGTAGGCATGGTGTTGTTGGGTGGCTGGTTGGACTCGATGATCTTAGAGGTCTTTTCCAACCTATGATTCTATATGATTCACCCCAGCCTGGATGAGGCTGCCCACCAGGGCAGGGCCGTGGTGTGGCATCACCTGCAACCTTGCCCGCTCGCATAGCACAGGGTTCAGCCAGCTTGCAAGGGCAGACATAGCCACCTAAATGTGAGGGGGAAAAGGACAGTTGTCTCATTCACAATTACTCATTAAAATTTCACTCTGTGCAAATGCCTTAGGGCAGGGTTCTACTGCAATGCAATCTGTTCTCATTACACCTTATGGATTTTATTCCTAATCGACATGGGGCTTTTGCAGTGCAGTAAAATGGAGAAATATAATTCTGGGTACCAGAAATTCAGAATGTAAGCTCTAGACTGAAAGCCTCCAGCACCTGTTGTTACCATCCACAGAACCTGCAAGTCCTACACTTGCTGTTTTCTGCTGTACGGTCTCCTCTGAGACTCCCGGCAGGGACTTCAAACTCAAGATAAAAGAGGTGGCACCGCCACCATCTAAAACCCCGAACAGGGCTGGTCAGTGGCAGCCAGGGAGCAGGAATGGCCTCCCCACAGTCTCTTCCCGGCCTTGGTGTGCAAAGTGGAGAGGCAGAAGAGCCAGACAGGTGCAAGCAGAGGGAGTCTGAGCAGCAGGTAAGGGATGGCTCATGTTCCCACCGCAGGAAAAGTCAGCATGTCAGTCACTCATCTGCTGTCTTTTGAAGAATAAATATCCCAGAGACTCCCAAATGTCAAGGATGTGCACAGTATTTATCCAAAGAGACATTACCACCATGCGGGGAAATTCTTACTTGCAATCTACAGTCCTTTGATCTAATGCTACTTATAAAATGCTATTGCTAGTGGAAAAAGCAATTAACATTTCATAGCACTCTGTTTAAATTTTCATAGGGATTTCTTTTTCTGTTGGAAAACGCACTGACTTTTTCAGCTAATGGCATTCTGCATTATTCCTTGCAATATATCCAAAAACTAGGAAGCAGTTTAACAGAAATGTAATGTTTCAACAGCCAGCCCAAAGAAACAAAACCCAAGGCAAGAGCCTGAGTAAGGCATTGACAACGGATCAAGTCCATTAAAGGCTCAATGAGCCCAGTTATGTGCTTGTAACAGAGAGCAAAGCACNAGCCCCAGCGCCCGTCCCTCCCACGTCCCCNCCAAAGGGTAAGCGATGGGGCAGAACTGCCCTCCTGGCTTCCCCAGCAGCACATCTCAGNGGTCACCAAGGGCAGAATGAGGAGCCCCCATTGCAGGGTGATGACCTCCCCTTCCTCCCGGACATGAGGGTCCAAATACAACTTCAGAGCCAGAGGGCTGCTCCAGGCTAGGCGCTGCCGAGCGCCGCCTCTGCCGAGGCTGAATTCTTTGGCTCCATTCCAGCACTTACATAGTAGTCAAATAAAACAAGAAACAACAAGAGTTAGCCTGTCTGGCGGTGCTCGTTTGAAAGCTCCTGTGCTTCAAGTTGTGCATGGTGGAGGAAAGAGGTAGTCCTCATTGCATACTTTTAAAATGACTGTCTCCTCGCTCTGTGACTGCCTTGACACTCACTGCTTGTTTTCAAAAATGCGTCATTCAAATGAGGAAACCCCTTTAGCCGCCAATGTTAAAGACAAAAAGTACTACAGAAGCCTAAGCTGTTATATGAGAGCTAATTAATATTTTAGTCTCAGTCTAGAGATGGTTTCTGGAATAGTTAATAGAGCAACAACGAACTTCATGCTAATGCACCTCATAAAAGCCCTTTAAGATGAAAGCTTCCCCGTGCATTTTACAAAGGCTGTGGGGGAGCTCCAGCACACACCTGAAATTGCTGCCTGTCACGACAGCAGCACAGCCCATGGGTTGGAAACCCAACCCCACATTCCCATGTCACGATTGATCCACACAGAAATGGAGATTCCTTCATAAAACCACAGCTGGAACCAGTGATTTTAAACCTGAATCAGAAATGTCTGCATCTATATCTATGGTGTAATACCTGCATGTCACAGCTAGACATCTAACAGGACAAACAGTGATTTGATGGGTACTGAAATTTTCTGGAAAAGCAGGAACTTTCCCTTAAAGGTTTCTTAATAAAGCACAGCACTACCGACACCTGCACAGTGTTTATTAGGATAACTGACAAAGTCAGCTCAAGGGTGGGTACTGTTCTCTGTATGCATTCATAGGCAGAACTGCAACACTTGCTTTTCTGTTCATTTTATGTCTCTCTCACATCTTTTCTCCCTGAAATTGCATTTGGTGTGAGAGGGAAAGAGTAAACTATTTGCAGAAAAAAAATTCCCCAGTGCTACCCATGTATACTGATGTATCACAAGGCAGTACTTGAGATCTGCTTCCATTTCACTGAGAGTGGTGTACTCCAAAAATGCTAAAATGTATCTGATAATAAACAATCCACTTAAGACCAGCTTTTCTGAGCAAAACAACAGCGTCAGTTTCTATGCATCACCTTAGCCTTAGAGTATTACCCACGACATGCAGCAATGGTATAGGCAGTGGGGTAGTTGAGGGTAAATTGAGATGAACAGCACTTTCCCACTTGTGTTCACATATATATACACACATACAGAGAGGATACATACATATATATAGGAATATATATATGTAGAGGACTGCGTACTCATGTCTTATAATTCACCCCTCCTAAATAACTGTGAGATAGGTCCATGATGTCATACGCGGTGTGGTGTTCTTCAGGCTTGGATTGAACCTGTAGTTCTCATACAGTAATCAGCCACCCGATCTTCCCGCCATGACCCATTTCCCTTTTATTGTTAGTTGCGCTTATCTTGTTATATCAAATCTAAAATTAAATGGCAACTTGATGGCTTCTCTTCATTTGAAAGCACTGGTGCTATGAGAGCAACACAGCTTCCTAACCACTGGAGGAGCACAGTTGTTATTAACATTAGTGACATGTAGTTAGAAGAAGCCGGAAACTCTTGTTTTCAAGTCACATAAGGAAAAAAATCAGGCGTCTGTTTTTAACCTGTTGATCTCTGGATTCCCTTCTATAATTCTGCATGTAGAAGAACAATTGAGTTTGTGGGTTTATGGCCAAAACTCCAATATCTTCTGTATGCAACATATCCTATATTGGAATCCTACCCACATATCTTCTCCTTATCCTATCCACACGTATTTATTACCTGTATCTGCCTTTACAGACGCCTGCACAGAAGCTCATGTGTTGACAGCAGGCAATTCCTCCTTTCTTAAAGTTAGGAAGAGGAAAGAATCATACGTGGGGAACCCAAGGCTGTGTTTATGAGGAGGGTTTCACTTCACGTGTTTTGAATCCTGTCTCTGGGACCAGGACTTTTAAAAGCAGGAGTTCATTGCCTGTTGTTTCGGAAAAATGGTTTATGTTTGAATGCAGATGTTTGTTTGAGAGATAAACTGGGATTACTACAGGCTACAAACTCATTTTTACAGGGCATGAAACAGCAGGGTCTCCAGAGCAGCCAGAAATGCTTCCCTTTGGCTCAGCGGCACTTCAACCATCTTCCTGAGGCTGTGCTGGGCGCCAAGGCTCTGCGGCTTGTCTGAGGCTGCCAGGAATTGGACTGGGGCAAAAGGAAAACAGTTTATATAAGATTTTGACATCACTGGGAAGTGAGATGGAAGCAGTTAATAGCTGCACAGCATTACAACAGAGAATTATTTCACTGGAAAGCCCGACACTGATGTGTTCTGGAGGCAAATCAGCTGCTATGTCAACTGTCTGACAGCAAGTTTTAAAGACTAATACTGCTAAGCAAGGATTCTTCTTATGCACGAAAGACAGGCTTACAGACATCCTTGATAAACCCCAAACCAGGAGAAGAGGCTTCTGAAGAGTACATTATATCCTTTTCCTCAGTTCTAGCATCCCTGTTCCAGCATCAGAAGATTATCCATTTGCATTTTAAGACCCACATGTTTAGTGGATAGTACCGATATAAAGTGTACCTCCTGATTAAAGCATTAATGGCCTGGTCAAACCACAGAAGGCAGCTCTAATACAAGCAGAGGATTAGAAATTATATGCAAGCTCAGTACAACAGCAGTGCATTTATGGGCACCAAGGATGGCAGGGAGGAAAAGGCAGTAACTGCGCCACCAGCCACCCAGGCAAATTTACAGAAATAAGGACTCATAAAAAAGCTGAGGAGACGAGGGTCGTGGCAAGAAAGCTGAAGTGATTCCTCACATCAGTTCTGCTGTAAGGGAGCTAAGGATGGCAAATAAACAAAATGAATAGTAACAGATTAGAAAAAGGCTCCTCCAAGGTCTTCTACCAACAGATCATGAAGAAGCTCAAACTATCAGGGATAAAAAGGAAAAGGCCACTAGTGGCTTAATGGCTGCTTAAAGACAGGAAACAAAAGTAGTAATATATATTCCATGTTCACAATGGCATCAGGTTCCCAGTGGACTCCCACAGAAATTAGTGCTGGAACCTGTCTTGCCCACTGTCCTTACATGTTTTTTATAAAGGAACAAGGTAGTGAGGTGGCAAAATGTAATAACAATACCAAATCAGTCTGGCAGTCAAAATAGAAATTGGTTGGAAAGACTGAAGTTTCTTAGAATATTGATTGAGAAGGCATTAAAACTGTAGCTTTTGTGTGCTGATAAATGTACCGGAGAAAAAAACACCCTAAAGGTACACAGTGCACAGTGATGAGATTTAATGGAGCTGTTATCACTGAGGAAACAGGTCTTGGACGGGTTTATGAAAATCCAATACAAGTGATCAGTAGGAACAAAAAAAAGAAACAAAGAAGATTTTAAAACTTTTTAGAAAAGTAATGGAGAGCAAACCAACAAACATCGTTACGCTGTTACAAAGCTCTGCCCACCACTTGGCAGCGCTGGGGTCTTTTCTTGCAGTGGACAAAGTTGGGACCAGCAAGTCAAATGATCACGGGGCAGGTTCAAAATGCATGAACATAAATGTTTCCCCATATTTGCATAGCTGACCCCCGGATGTCATAGTTAGGGGATGCTGTGGCTGCCGGAAGTTAGACGGGTTCAAAAAAACATCAGGTGAATTCCTGGAAGAAAAACCCAGCAAGCACCTTTAAGCACAAAATTCCAGCTCATGGCTCAGGACCTCCCTGAACCACATGTGGGTAGGATACACAACATACACAGCATCACTACATGCTTATCCCGGTGTTGTATCTTTCCCAAAATAGTTATGTCTGCCTGCTGGCTGACGCATGATACTGAGCTGTGGTCTGACCTAGAGTGGCTGGTGTAAATTCCTAGGTGAGCCAACCAGCCCGCACCCACCCTGTGGACCATATAAAAGTGGGATGCTAACAGCATTGCTAGTGTATAAATGCATCAAAATAACCGTTGCTGTGGTCTGTGGCTGGAGCCTGTAGAACAGCCAGTATTTCCCTGGGCACAACTTCAGCGTATTTGCTGGTGAAGTGTAAGCCAGTGGTCTGCTGGCTGCGATGGTGGACAGGGCTAAACCATGACGCGGGCCCAGAGGATGTGACCTTCTTGTCCCTTCTGGGCTCCCAGGGGGTCAGAAGGGACCAGGAGCTCCTGGCTGGCGGGTAAAGTCATGTGAGGGGTCAGTTGTTTCGTCCAGTGTCTGGCTGCTAATTTAGGTGTTACGTTCTCACTCCAGTGTTAAACATCACTTTTTTTCTCAGTCAAACCACACCAGTATATGAATATAGACTCCACTGGCCTTAGCTGAACTCTTCACAAGCCAAGAATAGCCAGCATCCCGCAGTGTGAAGTCCCTAAAGACAGTGGTTCTCAACAGAAATTAAAAAAAAAAAAAAAAAAAGTCGGATAATAAATAGACTTCAAAAGAGGTCAAAGGAGAGGATGACATTTCAGGTGGTAGACCTCCTCTGCCAAAGCATTCGAAGGCGATTATGACAGGAACGAGCTAAAAGTAGTTTCCATATCCTCAATGAAACTCCATCTGCTAAATCTATACCGAAGTTCCTAAAACTAAACCCACAAAAACTGTGTAAATATATTTAAGTAGTGGTGGGCTAACACACATCCTAATCTCCCAGTCCCGCTAACAAAGTGTTTGGATAACACAGTGATAACATAAGAAAGTGTTTAGATAAACTTAGTTTCTTGCATTACCCAAATACATTGTAAATCCCTATGCAGCCCTACTGCTGGTGTCACTCTGAACCACAGGCAAACATTCCTATCTCAGCTGAAGGTTCATGCCTTTGCAGACTTCATGTGAGGGCTTTGCTGTTTAGTTTCTTTTCAACAGGACTCTCATACCATGGTGATGAAATAGGCAAGAGACGTAATAGGTTTTGATCTGGTTTTGAGAGGGGGTTTTTTCATGTTTCTCTGCTAGACAGACAATGCCAAAGTTAGGTTGTGTAAAACTAAAAAAAACAACAAGACAGAACAGAATAGCTCTTGGCAACGCTATTTCAAACACAGCGGTGTAGAACTGGTGCATGGGAAAACGAAGGTGATTTTGTCCAGAAGTTCTCCAGGCTCCTTGAAATCAATGAATATTCATTTCATGATTTCACCTTCTGGTCCAGTGAGGCAGACTGACAGGATAGTTAGGGCACAGAACTACCTGGCAGCGACTTGCTGTAAGACTTCAGGGAAGTTGTATAACCTCTCTGTACCAATTTCCTAACTGATAACAGTAATCTTTGCCTTGCCTAACTACTATGGTACCTGTATGTAAAAAAAAGGAAATACAAATTTGTAGGCAGTTTCATTTTCCTTACAAGCAATATCAGTCCACTGAAGGCAGGCTAAAGTCTACTGTAACTGCATGAACGAAGGAGAAAATAAATACCCTTCAGAATGATCCTACACCTCTAATGGGTTCCTTCAGACGAGATGCTTATTGCCTTAACTTGCAGAATGCCACAGATTTCCCAATCTTTTATTAAATGCATGCTATTGGATCTTATGAATACTGTGCAACAAAGATGTGTTTGTACATGCGGCTCTACAGAGCAACGCGCACTAACCAATAAGCTGGGGCTTGACTCTATGGCTGGACTGCAGCCTAGCACGCAAGCAGTACTCTGCAGGATGTATATAAAGCATTTTGCTCACGAACAGTTAAAATGTCTCCCTTTTTTCTGCAATCTCCAAGCCATCACCACCAAGACAGCCACTAGACACATCAAAGCCATCCCTTTGCTGGTTAGTCTTCACGGAGAACCAGGAAAACTGGGGTTTTGGCCGATGCGTGGTGGGAGTTTGTGCTACATGGGCTTGCAAGTGTTCCCAGGAGGAACGCCCTCTGCAGAAGCTGCAGGGAACATTTCTGCCTCCATCTCTCCCATCTTGCAAACGAAGCAAACTGAATTAAGCCTTGTGGCAGCCCACATCCTTGGTACAGTGCAGGACCACCTGGCCTGATGCATGACAGTCCCGAGCTGCAGCTGCAAGGGTGAGTGAGGGCGCTGCATCCAGCACAGAGCTGAGGTCCTTCCCCATGGCATCTGGGTCTGTGCTTGCCCGTGCCCTGGAGAACAGGGTGCACATGACATTTTCTTCTCTCCCCAAGGTTACCAGCTTGGGTATCCTAGAACCAGAGCAAAGCTCCTGTACAGAAAATAGTGGGGATGAGCAGTGAATTTGGTCACTAGCTCAGCTTTAAGGCTGACCCACCACGTCACAGCAAGTGCAACCAACACACTTACACACTTTGCGGGTTGCATAATTTTAGCTGTATGGGTCCCTCATTAGCAACCTCACAAACAGAGAAGCCAGAGGGAATATGGGACATGCATGTATCACTTATCCCTCACCCAAAGCTAGAATTTATCATAATCTACATCAATTGCTCTGTACAGTACATTACTTGCCCTGTATGTCTGAAGCGGAATGCATGATGCCCATAGCTTTTAATCACAAGTTATTATTTTTTCAGATCAGGAGACTTAGGAGTATCAAACAGTTATATGTATATATTTTGTTTTTTGTAAAAAAAAACACCAAAACCCAATAACCCCTGGCAGACCTTCCACAATAAACCAGTAGTGGAACAATTTACAATATAAATAGATATTAATGAATTGGACAAGTCCCTGATCAGGATTTTCTGTCTCCCAGCAATCAACTGCTCCATGCACAACTTAAGCTTTCCATTTCTAGACTCTGTCTTTTTTTCTTGCACCCTTTCTTTCTCACTCACAGTTTGCACTGTGCTATACAGACACTGCAGAGCTGATGTGTCTCACTGGAAAAAGTCATTTTGGCCAACAAGCTGCAGGTGTTTCTTTTTACAGAGCAGAAACCTGCCAAATAGCAGGAGCAAACCAGAGGAAAGGGCCTTCCATAGGTCACCTGCCAGCCACCACGCTGCTTCTCCTGAGAAGGAGCCGGCAGCCTGCTCTTCTCCTTCCCCACAGTCTGCCTTTGGAAAATGCTTCCAGTGAGCAGGAAGGACCAGAGAGAGCCCAGAACCTGTAGCAATGCAGGGAGGGGTGAATGATTCTCCAGCAGACATTCCCTCCTTCTCCCCTCTGCCCCCCATATCAGCTGTACTGCTTGGACCATATTCTCTTTCCCCAGCTCTCCCCTCTCTAGCTCTGTACACCTACACACTCCCTTGTACATCCTCCTCCCTCCTCCAGCAACCACTTACCAAGACTTCTCCGTTGATTCCCTCTCTGTTCAAAATAGGCAGACCAAGAGAATTGGTTGATAAGGTCCACACCAGCCGTGAATTTCTTTTTTACTCTCTCGATGCCAGCGTGATGAAAACATCGCCGTCTATCCTCTGTTTACCTGGCATCTGATCAAGTCCCTCTACCAGGCTTCCTCCCTGTCCCACTTACTGAATATACAGCTCTCTTTCAAATCAACCCCATGGTGTTCCTCACTGTTGTTGTCTACTTAAGGTGTTGCTCCATGTTTATGGAATGTGGTTTTACTGGAAAAATTCCTTGGCCAAAACCTTCAAAAGGAACTACTCACCTTCGGTTGATTTTCCATGACACTTGCAAAGCTCTGACTTTCTGGGAGTGTTAGTTTCCTCAGTCTGAACATAAGACCTCTTTGAAGGATCTCAAGTTGGGCAACTAAAAATTGCAGAACTGAAATTGCACCTGACCTTTGAAAAAGGTTGATCCTGTTTATGTTTGCCGATTTTTTTTTCCTCTTGCTCAATTAGATTTTGACAGTAAGTCCTATTCTTAGCTATAAGGACGTGAAAATGAGGCAAAACTCGGTCCTGAAAAAAAGTTTCCAGACCATGCTGCTGTGGATTTCTTTTACTCCAAACCAGAATTCACTGATTATCCTATAAGTGCTCAGGATTTGCACTCGCGTAGCTGAGATATGAATTGGCTTTAAAGTACTTTCTGTGTACTCTGTGCTTGGATTGCAGAAGAAATAACCAGAGATTCGTGTATTTCAGTCTTTATTTTTCCTCCTTTTATGTCCTGGGGAACTTATGACAACTAATATACTCACTGGTTCCTAGTATGTTACCAAACATAACATGTTGGATGATAAATTAAAACCAAATGGAGTTCTGAATGTTTTGCTTTCAAACCACTAGTAAGCCCGTATTGCTTTAAAAATAAACTTTGTTCCCACTTTGCTCAGACTAGTGACAGTTCACGTGACAGGGAGGCAACTCTGGCCGTGATGCCTATGAATGATTTGAAAACAACTTTTTAAAATAGCAGTTGTGATGTGAGGGATTACACGTCTCCAGAAGATTACAAACGGGAAACAGACTCTGTGCCTCACCAGCTTAGGTGTAGCTCAGCTAGGAAGCGCACAGTCACATCGTAAACCTCCCTCTTACTTTGTTCATAATTGGCAGCCTTGTTAACAACATCAGCAAAGAACTGTTTACTGAAACCTGGAAGCTACGAGGTCATAACATAAACTTGCCATGTCCTTACACTCTTTCCTAAGTATCGACTAGCAGCTGCTGTGAAAAACAGAATACCTGAGGCTGATGGACTTACGCTCTGACAAAGGACACTGTACCAAGTACAGTAAATTTTAACACTTTGGATAACTAACTACTGGTTTGAAAACTGAATCTCAAATTGCACTTTAAAACATGCAGTATGAAATCTGCATGGCTACTGCCTTTGTTGCTTAGCTAAACTAGTCAATGTGTAATTCACAATCTGTCTCCCCAGAATAAACTGGAAATGGAGACATACATTTATGTGAGGTTCAGGTACGCTGGCTGGTTACTGTCAGAACATGTAGCTTTAAGCGCATGTTCAAGTGCCCCTGAAGTCACAGGTACCTTATCAGCTCAATCTCCTGCTTTGCTTACTTGAGCAGGTACCTTAAAATGAAGCCAGAGGTACTACAAGCAGCGATCTCTAAAATTAAACTTCTGCAATGCTAGTGGCTCACTGATTTCCATATCAAATGCACTCCGGTGGCAGCTGAAGACACGGCTTTTTCCCTGCCTGTCACTGATGCAGGCAGGTCTTTGGTGCTGTCACTTGGCTAGGATTATGGAGAGAAATAAGCACCACCGGAGGGCAATTCATCCCCCTCGTCTCACACATCTATTTCAGGATGTCAGGACCTGCTTTCAGAGGTACTTACTTCTGTCTTGACTGTAAAGGACCTTGTGGGACTAGCTCAATCCTTTTAGGAGGCATCCCCACCAGACTCACTGCTTTCAAGTCAGGGCAGATGCTTTTCACGCTGTATGTTCTTTATAACATGAATCAAGATTGCAGATAGAGCATAACATCACGCATGTATTCTGGGGACTAAACAAAACCTAAGTGGTAAATGAATGAAGATTTCTTTTCTCAAGTATTTCTGTCAGTCGGTACATCTTATCTGACTTGGCTGCTACATTCCCATTTTGAGATCCAGCCTTATCTGGAGATCGAGTTGAAACTGTGCTTCAATAGGGCTGGCAGGTACGTCAGTGGCTGTGCCACGTACCTCAGCAAAGCCAGGGAAATGCTGAGATGGATTTTATTCACACCTTCATTGTCAAGGCAAGTCTTAGGATGCTGTCCTTGGGATGGGTGCCTTTGTCTCTGCCATTTCACTACCAGGGTCTGCATAGAGAAAGACTGACAACTGCTATGTGCTGAGGAACCCAGGGAAGAGTTAAATGTTATCTTTACATGAATTACTATATTCCAAAGCCAGCTACTGATTATTTCCTACTTACCGTATTATTGTTGACTGTTTTGTCCCCTGAAATTGTGCAGACATGTTATGTTTCACTTGGGCATCTACTGGCAAAACTAACTGAGAGATGAGACTTCCCGTGCAAAACAATGCCCTCTATTAAAGAAATAAGTCATTAAATAGAAGCATCTATAAATAGAAAGGGTTGTGAAAACAAATAGGGGAAAGCATCTGGTTTGCAACATCTTTGCACAATTTGCGGTAGCTAAATCTGGACCCAATTAATGACCTGTTTATTTTCCAAAATTTCAATAAAATGCCTTGGCAAAAACTTAATCTGTCTCTGGGGAACGTCTTATTTCCTTCCATATGTTGCCCAATCTGTCACAGCAATAAACTTCTTCCCATTTTCAAGATCCCTAACAACTGCACCAAGTGATCCTTTCCTTAAAAGCAGAGATAATGGTTCTCGCCCTCCAAAAGTCATGATCCTCGCTTAAGAGAAAGCGACACGAAGAAGTGAAAGAGCAAATGAGTGCGCTGTGTTATAGTCTCTGCTGTGACCTAGAATCCAGAGATTGAAAACAGTTCCTACCTACAATTCATCCCAGCTGTTTTATAATCCCTCTGAATTTGATAGTTTCTTTAAAATGCTGCCATGCCATGATAAATGTATATGCCTTGGGTTTGTAACACTTGTCCTGCTGTCCTTGTTGTTTAGGGTGCCCACAAAAGAAACAGCTTAGGCCATTCTGTAATTATGTACATTTACGGTTTTGTATAAAACAAAACAGATGTTTCAGAGTCAATTTTATTTGGTGGTGTCTTGTCTGACCTGGATTCTGCAATGCATTTGATCTCTATTTGAATCAGATTAGGTATAGTATCCTTCATTTTATTGTACGTCAGAAATATGGATGTTCTTATGCCTTCCGATTTCTGATGAACTCATGCATCCTACCACGCTGATATAACAGATAATATTTTTGAAAAGAATATGCTGTTGGCTTAGAGGTTAAATGTAACAAAACAGATGAGTCCACATGAGCCAGACATTTAACCATCTAAATTTACGAAGTATTTAAGTGCTATGCTGAATTAAGGCCATAATCAAATTATCAGTTGTATTCTGAAATAAAAGCACTTGGAGCTGTTAGGAATATATAGAGAGACCAACTGCAGTTACCAAAATACTCATTTGCCAAGCTGATGTAAAACTATATGCTCCTGACTCTAGGAACTAATGCTTCTTTATTTCCAGGAGTGACAGAGTGAGTCAAGTCAGGATGATAAAAGCCATCCTTACATCAGAACCCAGAACATTTCTGCTGATTTTGGAGAAGCTGCTCTTTATTTTCCTAATGAAACTGGCAGGAAAAAAATGGTCCAAACCTTTAACTGATATGGAAGCTGTGAGAGCTCTTCCCAGGAAAGAAACTGGGTAAAACCCTTAGCACCTCAACACGTGGCAGAAACCCAGGTAGAAGTTCAGCGCACGTGCATTTGGTTACGCATGTTAATGGCGATTACTGACTTTTTGAAAGTTGACTGTATCTTTTCAGCTATATAATTTCCCAGTCTGTTCAAAGGTAGCTGATGGGCTCAATGCTGTCATGGGCCTTTGAAAATCTCAACTGAGAAAAGTAATAGAAGGTGTGGTAAAGGTGGATGAAGTAATAAATAATACAGAAAAGAGGTATCAGTTGTCATTTTAATCCTCCTATGATATCAGAAATACAGTGATGTTCAGTAAAATTTTAAACCTACAAATTCAAATTTAAAAATTGAGGAGAAATAATGTGTGCCACACCTTGCTTTTACTTGAAAGTACACGATCTGAATCACTAGTTATACTATTACACAGCAGCCCATCTTCCGTCAGTTTTCTTGTAACCATCAACTCCTCTAGTGCCTGCCCATATTGTATTGTTTTATTCTATTCCTGCTACTTTATTTAAAGAGTTATTCTGTAGATGTGCATTTACCTTCTCTCAGACAGTGACTTCCACAAATGGAAAATATTTTTGTTTCCTGTAAAAAGTGGCGCCAGCCTTTGCTGAAAATCCTCACTTCACTACATCTATAAAGACACCCTACCCTCTGTGACTTCATTTATAATTTAAAGCACTTATTACATGAAGGCATAACTATTCTCCATTAAAAGCACTCCTTGCTAAATTTTAAGTGAATATCATAGGCATACTCAACTCACAGTATTTTAAAATCACTGGTGACTTCTTTGTTTTGTGCCTTGAGACAGACAGATAGTTCCATATTTGTTTCTGAAGTAGCATTTGCAAGTTGGGATTGCTGCAAAATATTTGCTAAAAAAGAGTGTGAATAGTTCACGGACTTGTCAGAATCCATCTGTTTGAGTCTATTAATGTATGCATTCCCAGCTGTGGTCTTTCCAACATCACAAATAAAAAGTTTCTTTCTTAATACAAATCCAATGGCTGAAATCTCCCTGTAAAACTGAATTATTTAGATAAAATCTGTCCTTATGTTAAAGAGACCTCTTAAGATGCGCAAGACGATGAGATGCCAATCGCATATTCTTTCATCAGTCAACTGACACATAAATGACTCACAGTCTCAAATAATTTACTACAGCATTATTCTGGATAAGCTATGAAACAGCATGTCATCCAGTTCAGGATGAATGGGACTGGGATGGGGGAAGAGAGGCCCATTTACCAGAAGAATGAGAGGCACATTGAAAATAACGTAAAAGTTGGGACAAATGCTCAGGTCCCCATACCTCTATGCAGTGAATCCAAAATAAGCTTACACGTGTATGCAATGCACTTTCAGGAAGCCCAAGCTATGAACCAATGCAGGAGATTCCGAAATTTTTAGGAACCCTTTTTTGCAATGTTAAGTGTAATTCTTCAGTATTTTGACTGAGAGGGGCGTCATTTGTAACACTGATTTTGATTTAACTCTTCCAACGTTCCCTGAAGCTACTCCCTTCCTGGAACTGGCAGTTACCCTGAATGTCTTCCTCAACTGCAATGATGGGAGTCCAAATATGAAGATATTTCAAGCCACTCAGCTCAGATTCACACAGATCTACATATGTTATAAGGTATATTTGAACTATGCTTCTGTGCTCAAGGTAATATCCCTTTAAATTCTTTCTGTAACAAAACCAATACTCCAATTCGTTGTTTTTTTTAAAGTGCTGCTGTATTAGATGACCTGTGAAGGCTCAGTGTCTTCTGCCTCATCACAGCGTGGGACATGAATCCTTTCTCCCCAGAAAACATGCTGCTTAGCTTCCCGGGGCACCAGTGCCATTCATTTAGCTCTAGCAACAGAAGAAACCAATTATCCCCGCATTACTTTAGAACTCTGAGAAGTAAAATTTGCAAAGTATTGACAAAATTAAGAAAGCTATTTTGGAGTTAGTGAACTTATCTTGCTGCCAGAGAAACACTCTCAGATTAAACAATTTTTTAGTTAAGCATAAATTTTAAATTGTGGTGGGTTTGAAACAGATTAGGAATCAAATTGTTATCACTTAAAGAAACACAATGATTATAAGTTTCAGTGCCTCCTCTTCCACTGTACTACAGCATGCTGCTGGATCTGTAAAAACGATCTCTGGACACAAAAACTTTCCAACGTACTTACTTAACAGAAACGGGGAAAAAAAAACAGTATCTCAATGAAATTGTCTGTTGAAATATAGTTCACTAATCACAGAATCACAGAATCACAGAATAGTAGGGGTTGGAAGGGACCTCTGTGGGTCAGTTTTGATCGTCATGCTCGCTGAAAGCATCTCAGGCTTTTCAACTCTCATGAATTTTGGGCTACTTATACATTGCTAAGTGTAGTAATTGCCGGAAGTAATCTCAGGACTCTACGTCAAAGGACAGAGAGCTGGTTTGTACACACTGCTCCAGACCATCACCCTGCAGGTGAGAGAGGCTGTATCTACACTGCATAGTTTTGAACCTCATGTGGTTACCTTGGGATGCAAATAGTTTTTGGCATGTTTTCTCACTTTAAGTCACCCAAATAATTTAAGAGCTGTGTCACAGTCCCTCAGTCTGGGGCTTTTATGGTATTAAACTGGGGGCATGTGTTGCACACCTCTGCACGTAGCACTGGGGCACGTGGAGGTGATTTAGTTTAGTGAGCTGAGCACGACTCACATTAATTCTAGTGTATTTAAATGTGATTAAGTCCTGCCGCAAAAGCACAGAAAATAAAACTTCAAGGTAGCATTCTGGCCTTGAGGGACTTAATATGCCTTGAATATTGCACTAACTTAGAAAAATCAGTTATTGTGTCCAGTATTCTGTGATGCATGTTGTGTACACATACTAATTGAAATTACTGTATGTAAATTAGTGCCCTCTACTGGAATGACAGGCAGAGTATTTCACACGAAATTTTTTATTACTTAATTAAATTGATTTTTGGAGGTTTGGGTTTTTCAGAACCAAGTGTCATGAATTGCAGATGTTCCTGATCCCTTCTCGTACCATAGTTACCTGCTGTGGTCATATCTGTATACATTCAGTCTTTGCGTATTTGCAGTATAAGCTGCACCACGATGGTCTGATTGTCAAAATATTTTGGTTTTGAACAGCAAACACAATGTGCAAAGGAGCTACAGAAGTGCAGTCTTCTGGCGGATGCTCTAATGTCAGTCAAGGAGTTTCCTACAATGTTATACTCTTAAGCTTGTAATAATCAAAAGAACCTATCACAAATTCTTTATTAATTGAAAATAATATTCCCAAAACTAAATTTTCAAGAATCGTAAGACAGGTATCACTTCTTTAAAATCACAAAGCTAGCTTAAAACTATGACATTTTACAAAACATCTATTTTTTTGTTTTCTGTCTTTTCAGACACTGCAGTTCACATTTTCAAGACTTTCTTTTCAAATTTGATATTAAAATATGTTTCATTTGAAGTGAAAGCTGGCTTTCTCAATGAATTGTGACTCAGGGAGATGACTTTTAAAGGAATTATGATAAATAGCAGCACAGGAATTGGCCATGCTATGACAGAAACACAGAGAAATCAGGAAAAGCAAGACAGAACATCTGTCTCACAAGAAATGCAAGAAACACAGAATACAAGAAGACAAATGTAAGTCAAACCACTGCTGCGAAACAAGGCCATTGCCTGGCAAGTACCACACAAACCAAATTGTTAAGTCAACTAAGTTCTCAGAATCCTTAAAAACTTTACCATATAGGACATTTTTGAATATGTCTTTTCATTCAAACAAAAAGCGATAGCACAAAGTTCAGAACTGAGACTTCACTGATTCCTGAAACTAATTACCATGTCCCACTGCAGCTGGGAAAGCCGAGGAGTGGGAGTCCAGTCTCCAGGGCCTTACTGAGTCCAGAAATTTCCCATGTTTAGGAATTTGCTGGCCAGCCACCAACAAGGCTGTATTGATGAGAGTTATTATGGTGTTCATTTAGCAGCTAAAAGTTTATTGTGGATATAAATGTTCTATATAAACATTCTGGCATAGATATTATTATTAATAAAGTCACTTGCGTGGGTATATGAAAAGCGGTCTGTAGGATTACAGACATACGAACAAATACAAAACACCTAACAGGAAATAACTGAGAAGATACATAACTGAATATGCCATAACTGGCATTAAGAAGCAATCTTGCGACAGAAAAACGTCATTGCAGTTTAATGTCAGACAAATAAGTTACGTGTTTATATCAGTCTATATGAGCTCCTATATATCATGGAAAAATGAGTACCAATAAACACATCTATCTAAATGTACAGGAACTTAAATAATATTGGACTATATATACTGCTTCTCGAAAAATAGTACTGTGATTTGCTTCCAATATTATGGTCTGCAAACATCAGCAATAATTACAACGCTTACAGGAATCCTCCATAAAGGCATCGTGTAGCATACTGACAAGGTATCAGCCTTCTTCTAGTCACACAGGAAACATCTACAGGTGGAATGAACTGAGGCCTTCTATATGTGCGGAGAAATGAGAGATATTTGTCTACTGAGAACTGAAAGAACCTTGTGGATGGTCAAGGAGCCATGCAAAGTCAGTAGCAAAAAAAAAAAGGCAAGCTGTGCTATAAAAACAACTGACATCATAACTTTCTAGAGAAAAAAAATGAGTATTTTTCAAAGACTAATGTGTCAATGAAATCGGCGAACAGCCAAGCTCCAGAAAGAAGACCTATCAAGAATCTTTTCTAAATAGCTATCAAACAGAAACTGAGTGATTCAAACAGTATCCAGTCCTATCAACAGCACTTTTCCCCTATTTTATCAGCAAAGTTCTGTATCTCATAATGTTATGAAATTAAGTAATCAAAACTGAATTTCTTTTAGGAAAACAACCTCTGGTATAGTTCTGTCTGATGGGAGAAGGACTTGTTCAAACACAGAATTTATGTATTAAATGTAAAACCAGAAGATGAATGTTGTTGTTGCCCCAGGAACCTCTGCTGCTCCTCCACAGTCACTCCAAACCTTACACGGCAAACGACAGCAGAGCCATGGGAGTGGGTATGAGAAAATTACATCTTTCTCTGGACTTTGAGACAGCAGCGAGGCCTCAATCACGCCCCTCCGCAGTCTCATGCCAACACAGAAATACTTGGCAGGTCAAGCATATTGGTATTTTTGTAATTGTATTTCTGAAATTAACTTCTTGTTGCTGAGGGTCATGAGAACCCGGCAGCAGCAGAACTAACAATGGTCACATTTTGCCACCATCGCCCCCTGTTCAGATTCAAACCGCTGGTCTTCAGGGAGTGCCTAGGGAAGGAGATGGAAATTACAGAATGCTAACATAACATGCATGCAAAAAAAAAAGTCTATTTTAAAGAAAGTCACCTAAAATACATCTTAACATTAATATAGAATATGTAGCATGATTAATGTAATTTATGAGATCAATGACTGCTTTTCTGGCTATTACATTTTCTTTAGGATTGATACAAGAGCAGAAAATTTCCTGGCATGCTTGACAAGTGAATCACTCATAAGTCTCTTTCTTTCTTCCCCGAAGCACTCCATCCTGAATAAAGAACATCTTTCATAACTTTTCTCCTTGACAAAGGACAGTCTTTTCCCACTGATGGGGTCGGGTTAGGGGGCAATTTACACATACACATCTTATCAACATACAGGAGAATCAGCATCTTGCACTCTCCAGTGCACTGGTGGGGACACAGACTGCAACATCTCTACTTTGCTTTCTGAAAACTCATGTGCATGACTGATTTTAAAGCAGAACGTAAAAGTATGCCCACCAAACAGGCCACAAGAAATACTAGATTTTTCACATGCACATCTTCCACACTCAATTGACCTTGGAAAATTATTTTATTAAAAAAGCCACTATTTTCTTGAATGGCTTTAATTAGAATAACCTGCCGCATTTGCACTATACACAAAGGTCTTAATTAAGAAGACATTTTGGCAACAGAATAATATCAAGATGCAGCAGGCTTAATGCTGGCCCTGTATTGGGACTCCGGCCTTTGCTCAGGGGTTCTCTGAGGACCTGGGAGTCTGGTACAAGTGTTTCCTTTGGGATCTCCTGACATTGACCTCAGCATACATCACACCAGAAATAATGACTTCTGCATTGCATGGCATAAGTTTGCAAAAGTAAGTTCATAAAAATGTTTCATTTTAACTGAAAACTAAAAACTATGAGGCACCTAAAGATCTGATGCTTCTTTAATTAAAAACTCCAGAAATATGGCTGGTCTTGCCTCCATACAGGCACGACAGAAATCCGTGCAAAAATTCATATAGTTCTGGTTGTGACCACTAGTTTTTTAAGACCCACTTTTCTCTTCCATTTTCCCCAGGATCAACACCCCAGCTATTGCCAGGGAGCACCGTGTTGCCAGAGGTGCAACCATAAACTTAGGCTTGATCTTTCATACCCAATAAAAACACAATAACCCGCAAACTAACCACAAGTTACTTTTCAGAGAAGAGACATTGTCTTGGCATCTTTGCCAAATGCTGAATGTGGCAATTACTTTCTGCTGGACAAATTATTCTCCATTTTCTACCCTACTTCAGCTAATGTTCAGTTTTGTCTCTGACATAAATCCATTTCAGTCACATTTGAAGAGATACTTGTAGCTGCAAATCAGTGTATAAGGTCTTCTTGAACAGTAAAGGATGCCCGAAGAGTAGGTTCTCTAAACATTTCCATGTAAAGATCTCAATTTTGGCTTCTTTACACTCAAAATTTTCTTTTAATCATGAGCCTGCCTTATGCTCCTATTTCAATTTTGGTGCTGCAGGTCCTCCATTTATAAGATAAAATTAGACCATGGAACATGGTCCCACTGTACATTTTCATGCTACTCAACTGAGAAACTAATGCTTCATCCTTTGAAACAGAAACGTGTAATCTCACAGCAAAGGCTCAAGAGTCACTCTGGAATCAGTCTCCGAAAAATCTGTCCAAACCTGGCCAATTTATAAAACTTTGAAATGGCAGTCTGAGCAAACTGCTGAAGACTTGGTAGAAAACTTGCCCACAAATTCCATTTGCCTAGGGCACGGCCAGAACAGGGTGGTAGCATCTGAGATCTTTCCCCAAACTCACCCCAGGCGGTCTCTTCCTGAGAGCTCTGCAGCTCGGTGGGAGCTGGGGCAGGGCTCGGGGGTACCCCGTCCCGTACTGCTGCCAGCGTGCAGTCAGGCAGTGGAGAGGATGTCAGTGCAGAGGTAAGACAAGTTGTACCCAAACAGCTAGGGGAAAGCAAATGGGGATATAATCTCTTCAAGAACACAGAACATAAAAAGTATTGTGGGACATGAAGCTCGAGTGAGAAGAGATTTGGTAAAAAGGCTGAGGGTGTATCTATGCTGCAGACACAGCCTGACAGAGCAGAAACCCCGGCAGCGATCTGTGTGGACTGCTAAAACCACAGCTAAAAGCTAAACCTAGGAAATTAGAGACAAAACTTTCTATTATTAGAAGAATGTTAGGGTCACAAAGTTAAGCGTTCAAACTTTAGGAAATCTCAGAATTGAAGTCACCTGTTTAATCCTAACTCAGCCCTGCTCCCACTAGCCACTAGGAAAAAGTCTTAACCTCTTCTGCACGTGCACTTCCCTAGGATCCCATCTGATGATGGACAATGATCTAGTCGTGTATCAGAGTCACGTACTCAACTAAGCCAGCTGCTGCAGGACTCCTGCTACATCCTTGTAGACGTTGGAAGGCACGCAGGAAAAGGCGAGAGACAGCACGCAGGAAAAAAGTGTGTTTATGACACTATGCCTAGTAAACGGTGCCCCTGGAGTTCCATCCCTCTCTCTGGTTTTCTGCAAGTCACTTGAAACCAAATCTAACAAGACCACGGGGAATTGCAAGTTACTCATTCCATGGGTGCAGTACAGGTAGATCCTGGAGACTGATTTGCACGAGCCCTGTGCTATAGGAGCCACCAAGAGCCATAATTTGAATATTAAAGTAGAAAATCCAAGTTCTAACACTCAGAGTTATTGATACTCCTGAGTTCAACCTCACTGTGCATCTGGTTCCTGTCTGTAAAATGGTAACACAATAACTTTACAGTTTCTAGGAACACAATCAAAACATTAATGGTATGAAGTACGCAAGACACAGTACTCCTAAGCACCACGCTCCTGAGCACTTGCGGGAATTCCTAATTCTATGCTCAGTCCAGGATGTGAGAAGGCTGCAGTAGGCTCTAGGTTAACAGATTCAGCCACACGGATCGCCAGTTTGTGCACTGAGTGAGGCAGAAAAGCTCTGTGCAAAATGGGGGATGTGATCACGCCATTAAAAGACAATCCTACACTGCGAGGAGGCTGCACAACAAGGCAGCAACAGGCATCCTTACCTCTGGTGTTTCCTGGCTTTGAAGTACTGAGCTTCAAAGCTCAAATACACTCCTTGTGATTTTTTTTTTTTTTTGGCATATACTAACTGAAAGAATGCCAGATAGGGGGTGGCACTTTTCACCTACATACAATGGATGTAAAAACTACAACTAGTTGTATTTTACTGTAACAGGTGGTCGTGATTGTAGCAGGGATCTCGGAATAACCTTAGGGTCATCACTTTTAAAGAGTCTGTTAAATACAGTAAGTGAAAATCCTAAAGCAATGGCTTTCAGTAATGACACGGTGGTTCAGAACTATGTTAAACCAACAGTATTTTATATAACTTTTCAGACAAATAGGTCTCCACTCTAAAAAGGGAGTTAAAATTCTGGTTCATTTCCTGATCGGTTTGTGAATCCCAACTTAAACCACAAGCACACTCGAAACAAACAGTGTAAACTGTCTCTGCAAAAATTACGAAAAGCACAGAAAAACTAAGGCTGGCATTTGTGGCACTGTAGAGGGTACTCTCATTGTTTAAAAGACAAACTCCGGTCAGTGAATCAGAAAGAGTGACTAAGAGCTGTTGGGCACCGTAGATGCGTCTTGAATAAGAGACAGGATGGGGCAGCCCTGTAAAGGGCAAGGGAGGAGGGAAGGAGCACACTGTAGCAGCCTTTTTATCCACCACTTACTTTCCACAGCAACCCAGCCATGCTGTCTGCCTCTTTGCGAGTGGCCAAGCCAAGGTTCAGCTCTCTCCTTGCTCTAGCCAAGGTTCAGCTCCTTGCTGCAGCTCACACACCAGCTGCCCAGCTGTGTACTGCCGCCCTCTGCTCCAGCACATGGACATCGGGGCAGAAACTCTTCCCGAGAAGCACTGAAGAAAGCCCTGAGCAACCTGCCCGGTCCCCAGTGCCGATCCTGCTCTGAGCCAGAGGCTGGACTAGAGACCTCCCACCGTCTCGTCCAACCCCAACAATTATATAATTTTTATGAATTAAGCTGTGTCATGATTACTTTCTTTACAAGTATATGTTGGGCAACTGGTATCTGAAAGCTTAACAAATAGATAAAAAAGTAAAATACACCACAAGTGCCTACAAAGCCGTCATCTCAATGATGATTCAATCACAAGCCTTTATTTGGCTTGATGGTAGGAACATGACAGCACACTGATGGTTAAAATGGCATTTTGTTCCAGTCATTGCTCTTAAACGTTAGTTATTAGTTACACTGCTCCTCTGACTGTCAGTCAGGGCTGAACCACATTGTCAACTTTGAGGTAAAAAAGGGAACTTGTACAACTATCTGCCTGACTGGGATGGGATCTTTTGCGATGGAGAAGCAGCTGGTCTGGCAACCAGCAACAAATGACACATCTAGGTCAGCTTAAATTCCCTGCCTTCACATTAACGAGAGCTGGAAGAAGAGGCATAGGAATACACATTGCAGCTACAGGGGCCAGAGGGACAAATAAATATAAAAACAAGGACAAAAATCCCAGAGACATAAAAGCATCTGAACAAGAGAACATCTCTGGAATCAACAGATGTTATTTGTACACATTTTGTTATGATGTCAGATAATTCACTTAATTAAAGGGCATGTGTATCAATGTCTCACCAGTGTATTATGAATAGCACTTAAATTATGGCAGTGCATAAACCCAGGACATTAGTATTCTATCCACCTTAAATAAAAAGTCTGACTCCATCAATTTTAATACCCAGTTGCTTTAAGAAGTTGGCTACAGTTTCATGGCAGCCTGCCCAGGTCCTTTGCTCAATCAAGCAATAGTTGTCTTTGACCAAAAAAGAAAAAAATAGGCAACAATATCCTTGCTGAATGTCTGCTGGCATCTGTTATTAATATAGGAATAAGTAGGTTACGTGTAAAGACAGCTTAATATTTTAGGTAACCATAACACGACAAAATTAGGTGGTTTGGTTATTCGTTATTGAAGCTACCCAATTTAGATTCATTTTTCCAAAAATTACCATGCAATTTTTATCTGTTATTCTACTGTATGTATATAAGAACTAACGTGCTGTAGACACAGTTTAGACACCTTTATCATACACTGTTTACCTCTGTAATATACAATACCACCATGCCACAGTGCCCTAGGCAAGGTCACCAAGCCCCTAACGATGCTGTCAGACGTGGCGGAGGAATCCGTCTTCACAAATTAGCCTTCATTATACGCGATTCCGCTCATAAATCTCGACGTATTGTTTACCGGTACAACTTCACCTCGCACTTGCATGTACCCTCCAGATCTTTGAATTCACGAAGTATTTCTCAGACACAAATCAGCGGTCTGTTTGCACGCGTATAGCGACCGTGCCGCCGCGACAGCGGTGCTCCCAACGCCACCTGACCCACCGCAGCACCCGCCCTGCGCTGCGTCCTTCTGGTCTCCACCTGCGGACGGGCAGGCTGCAGGAGCCCTGTCTGGCAGAGCGGTGAGGTGACCTAACGCTCTAAAACCGCCTGAAATGAAAGGAACCTTTTTTCCCTTGGGAGTTGCGGTCCTCCTCACAGGCAAACCTTGCGAGGAACCAACCCGGACCTGCAAGTGGCTTGGAAAACTCATCAGCCCAGCCGGTGAGCCCGCTTGCCGGAGGTGAAGTCAACCCTTTTGACCTCTGAGATGCTCAGAAGGTGCCTCAGACGTGGGGCTCCCTCCAGGCTCAGCCCTGAGCCCGGCTGCCTGTGGCACCGTC
>Ga0065711_1034028_pt1 | contig 24406 bp, 18 predicted proteins | sample Hoacrofraction12_FD_59098 | JGI IMG/M metagenome (GOLD analysis project Ga0065711, IMG submission 59098) | Hoatzin crop microbial communities from Cojedes, Venezuela - Epithelial fraction 12 v2 (version 2) | ecosystem: Host-associated > Birds > Digestive system > Esophagus > Crop | place...
AGGAAGGAAGGAAGGAAGGAAGGAAGGAAGGAAGGAAGGAAGGAAGGAAGTTCACAGAATGAAGAGAACAGAAAAAAAACACAGAGCAAAGAAAATAGCCACATTGTTGTGTTAGTCTCATACATCAATTCCTCTTGGTAAAAACTGTATCTTGAGAAAAAAATTCAGACATGCGAAGTGAAAATCTGTTCTTGATATTTAAACAGTCTCCCCTGGAAAGTTCAACCAGGCTTAGGAGCCGATAAACTGTTTGAGAAGTCCCCTGAGGATGTCCCCTGCTTTTGCCCCAAGTATTAGGTTGTTTTTATGTTCAGATATTAGCAGAACAAACATTTTTAGCCAAAAAAGGAGAGAGTTTTCTTGATCTTTTCCTTTAGATGTTTCACTAAAACTACCAAATCCCCAAACGGGAGAAACTACTAACTAATGTGAGAAATGAATGACCGCAAAGGGAGGGTCAGAATAAAGTTAGGAAAGAAACAGAGTGAAATAAAAACAACTTCTAATTGGTTTTTGTTGGCTTAAACTGTAATCCACCTTAGGTCCAACAGCTATGGGACCAAAATTTTCGAGCTACCTCTGAAAAAGCAAAAAACCTATTCCTTTCCCATATAACGAGATATGCATAAGAGTAGTGAGAAGGGTCATTGTAGGAACACGTTAACATTTCAAGATTGGCCAGGTACCTGGGCTCATAGCCTGCTCAATCTGCCACGCAGGTGCGATCCAAAGCCAGGGATGCCCTGGCCTCTGTGTCTCCATGGAGCAGGTGGTGTGTGACACCTCTCCCACGCACACAGACCCTCCTTCGTGGCTGGGCCCTGGGGCACCATCAGTCATCATCCACATGGCCAGGCCAGCAGAGTGAGACCGGGTCGCGAGGGGAACGGGTCATGAACACAGCTTATCGTCGGTGACTTCAGGAGCAACGGGAAGGTTGAACGGCACAGGGGGACCCCACGCTGGCTGACAGTCGGAGTGTTTGTATTAGATGCTGCCAAGAGATGGAGTGGCTATTTCTGAATCAGTTTAACTATTCAGATATTGAACAAGGGGACTACAATGACAAAGCATGGAACCCCAGCGGATCTTGGGACTAAAAATTAGTACTGACAATAAAGATATGATGGACAACATAGATATTCTGTTAATTTCAATCTAACCTGAATATACGGCAAGATGTGACATGAATTATACTTCATCCGAAGAAGTTTCTCTCATACGCTAACCTGGTGGGACAGAGCAGCCTTGCAGTGGATGTAAACTGAAGGTACTAACACTTTCAAATATCCTGCATGTACAAAGCTGGCAGTGTTACGTTTTTATCATTTTGCTTTGAGATTTTGAATAATTTGATGTTCTTATATCTCAAATTCCTGGAAGTAGAAGGCAACATGAAAAGAACTCACAATTCATTCATTAAAGAAAACTCAACAACCTAGGGTTTATAAACCAAATTAGAGGGGTTTATGTGGTCGATACATGTGCCAGTATATAAAAAAGCCTCTGTGTACCTGGGAGTCATATCTCCTAATTATACACTTACTCGAGCCATGACAAAAACCCTTAAGGGTTTTTGCAGTGTTGGTAGCACTTTCAGGCAGTGCAATTTTTCCTGATGGTCATTCAGCCATTACCACTTTCCAGCTGAAATTCATTCCATAATTATTCAGCTCAAACAAAGGCAGGAGTTGGGCTTAGGTTTCAGAGCACTGTGGACTGAGAAGCTGGGCTCAAACAACTGACAGAGGGCTACGCTGGAAAACTGAGGGGTTGTAGGATGATGAAAGCCCAAAACAGAGAGCTCTGGGGTGCCGTGGAGAGCAAGCAGAGGACTCTGGGATACACTGGGGACAGATGCACGAGTCCTAAGTGTGTTAAGATCCATTAAGGCTCACAGATACTAGAAGAGCTAGAATGACTTATGGTTACTCAATAGGTGGTATGAGAATGTCATTAAACTAGGAATTAGGCTTAGGGTAAATCTTAGGGTTAAGGTTACCCTAACCCAAAACCCACCACAGAACTTGCTAGACATCTTTTATCCTACTCATGTCAGCCATCATCCTATTGTATTTCCAGTTCCCTAAAGAGTGGTAGTTGGTGGATTGTGTTTGAGAGCAACTCAAGTGAGAGCTGGATTTATTGTTGGCTTCTGCAAAGCAAGGTGAAAGTACATGTCACCAGCTAGTTTTGAGGCCAGCAGGGATCATCTGTTCATAGGTAACTCCTACCATAGCCTTACATTGAAGATTCAAGAAAACAGAAGATAAAGACTAAAAAGACTTAAGTCCAGAATCAGGATTAGGATGAAGACTCTTTGGTGGCTGCTCAGTTGTTATAAGGCCAGTTGTAAAACCCTGTTAATGGCAATCATAGGATTGTGTTTTTGTGAGAACAGTATGAAATAGCAGGCTCCAAAAGCAAGGATTACTGCTTAGTCCTGAAATCCTGATGAGATATTTTGACAATTGAAGTTGGTAGGGGTGAATTAGTCATGTTTTTTTCTGGGTGGTTAAGGCCTGCCGCATGTTGTTTATGAAAGTGGATTTAGGGTCTGTGGAAGATGGCCTGAAAACTAGGTGTACTTGGAGAACCTATGAAGAACCTTATCTGAGGTAAGAAGTGTCCAGAGAAGGGCAACAAGGCTGGTGAAGGGTCTAGAGAACAAGTCTTATGAGGAGCAGCTGAGGGAACTGGGCTGTTTAGTCTGGAGAAGAGGAGGCTGAGGGGGGACCTTACTGCTCTCTACAACTACCTGAAAGGAGGTTGTAGTGAGGCAGGTTTTGGTCTCTTCTCCCAACTAACTAGAGATAGGACAAAAGGAAATGGCCTGAAGTTGCGTCAGGGGAGGTTTAGATTGGATACTAGGAAAAATTTCTTTACTGAAAGGGTTGTGAAACATTGGAACAGGCTTCCCAAGGAAGTGGTGAAGTCCCCAACCCTGGAGGTGTTCAAAAAACGTGTAGATATGGCACTTTGGGACACGGTTTAGCAGGCGTGGTGGTGATGGGTTGACGATTGGACTTGATGATCTTACAGGTCTTTTCTGACCTGCATGACTCTATGAAGAAGAAGGTGGCTAGTGAGAGACGGGCAGTTTACGGTTGCTGTTGGGACCGTACAGGCCCCGAAAGTAGTTTGGTAAAGCTATTTTCAGATTACTTTTCTATTCTTTGTTGGAGATGGTTTTGGGTGATTTGTGCATTTTAGGTTCTCCTCTGAAATGGCTGAGGAGAAAATGGTAGTTAATAGCAGATAGCAAGCTAGGAGTAGATGGGCCCAAACGTGGTGTGCAGGGATCTGGAGATCTCTGGAAGTGAAGCAACATGTCTGGCCCATTACCGCGTTGCCCAGGCTGGTGGCAGGAGTTGTTCACACAGGACTTCGTGGGCTGGCTGTCATGTCAGCTCCAGCTTGGCAGTGCTGGGGCGAGGCGTGTGCTGTCCAGGCACGCCTGTGCTGGTGGGGACGACAACACCAGGCGGGCTCTGCTTCCGCAAGCCCGCGGCTGGAGTGGAGGTCGGCCATCTTGGGCACAGAGGCTGTACAGGTGCGTTCATGCCATACCAGGTGGCCGTACTGACCACCCCAGGTGTGGCACAGGTGATGCTCTGGGTCTGAGCTCATTGCCCTGCATCCTGCCACAGCGCTGGCAAAGAAGCAGCCAGAAGGCAATTGCAGGGAGTTTCCTGAAGCGGAGAGGGGTGGGCAGCAGAGGGAGAGTACCCGGAAGCGAGGAGCTCTTAGTGATGCTGTGAGCTTGCGAGAAATTATTGCAAAATAACAAGGTTTCCTATTGCCCATCCTTCTGTGTTTCTTTGGGGGGAAAGGAAAAAATATGAAATTTTAAAAGTTGTAAAATATTAATGTAAAAGGTATTCCTGGGCAGGGAAAAGAATACATATCTTTCTAAAGCCCACAACTGTTCACCTCTCAAAGAATCTCCATAACATATTTCTGTATCTATTGGTTTAGAAGAAGTGTCCTTTGCAAGTGGAAATGTGTTCCCACTCTCTGCCTGCCTGCCACCAGGCCATGGAGAGGGGGAACCTGGGCCTCAATGAAGTCCAGAGCAGCTCTCTTTCTTTACAAACCGGCCTCCCGTCTTCCTGCACTCTGATCCACTCTTGGTTACGCTTCGCCTGTCTGAGTCTTTGGCCATTAACATTCGGTTCCCTGCAAAGACTCAACAACATTTTGTTCTCTGTCATCTCCCTCTTTGTGAGAAATCGCTATGAGTGCTTCACAAAACCTTGCTTATTCAGACAGCTCCTATCTTCAGCCATGCTGAATGTGAGGTCTCCTCTATCCTTGGGTTTCAGAGGCTCTTCAACTGTCTGTAGACCTACCCTTAGTCCTAACATGCATAGCAGGTGGCAGCTCTTACCGTGGGGACAGTGGGGTCTGTCCCCAGCAGAAACTTACCCTTGCTAAAATCATTCTGAGTCTTATTTCCCTCTTGGGCCAGTCACCAAATGGCACAGACGCTAGCACCAAACCCAGCATCCGCCACACATCAGAAGAGAAAATACACTGCACCTGCCTGCTGGCAGCCCCACCAGCTACCAAGCATCAGGGCCACTGCTGCTATGTAGTGTGAGACAATACAAGAAACAATGTTTTCTTTCTACATTTTCATTTTACATATGTAAGACAATACAGGAAACCACTGGGGAGAGAACAGGATAAGAATGGAAGCAGTAACTTGGCATATATGATTAACTAGTATATGTAGTTTAGACCATTTTAGCTTTAGTTGTGCAAAGCAGAAGTTACAGGTTTAGGAAATACGAGAGCTGGATGACAGAGATGAGTCAGAGCTTTCCATGATGGAAGGTTGGCAGAAAAAGTTTGAGTGACAAGTAGCCGGTAAACATAGCTTTTTGTTTCTTTAGGTTGAGATAAGATAGTGTGGTTATATCCAATTACCTCATACAGACTAAGCCATTTTGTATTATTGATACAGGTAATGAAAGAAGGATCTGGCACCTTGGTGCTCCATCCTCCAACCTGTGTTGTTTCTGGAGGTTCCCATTAACACATGTCCAAATCCTTCTTGAAACAGAGTTGCTGGTCAGACTAAGTTATGTCAAGTGCCTGCCCTAGTAGGAAAGACTTCCTTGAAATAATCTTTATTCCTGATTCTACTAATCTGTCTGTCTTCTTTCTTTTACCCCTCTTTTTATTTTTATTCTGTATCACATATCCATCATTTACATGCATTTCCAACCTATCACAGAAGTTAGCCATTATTCTTTATTTGCTCACTGCACTGCAGGAATAGGTGATCAAGTAAAATCCTTGATGCCTGTCACTGTGAAACCTTAGTCTCTTCAGCTGGGTTCACTGAACAGTCATGATTTTTCAGCTGAAGTCTGGTGGTCCACCTATCTCCCTGTACTCTGCTCCTACACACAAGAGAAATAGCTATGGTGCTGAGGATCCCTTGTACTGGAAAATTATTTGAAAGGATGATAACTGCTATATGGAGGCATCAGTACTTCAAAAAATTGTAACATAGTAATTGTTGACTGCCTTTTCTGAACACTCTTTGGACTGAGACAGGATAGGTCTGTGACTCCTTAGGGCAACGCCTTTACAAGTCACCTAATGACATACTTGCAAATGTAATTACTGTGTATGGATGTAATTAGATAATAAGCAGTAAACAACATGAGCTTTGTAGTGACATGACTAGAAGAGCTGTGTATTGCTGTGTGACCCTGGGATTTCATAAAGGAATTTCCATTTGAACTGTGAAAGTTGTCTAAAAGTCCATGGATTAATTCAGTATTTTAAAATCAAAATTTCATTGCGGATATCACATTTTGGTTCTGCAGGGAAACTGCAGCCCAGTTTTCTCATGTCTCATTTCTCCTTTATTGGATTGAACCTCCCATACTGCCCCATGGAATAGGACTTTGTCACACGATCCTCTTTTCTCTTGCTGTCCAGTTGGGAGCCTGACTGACAGAGATGAACCAGAGCACAGTGCATCAAAACATCATTTCAGAAGGGAAATACTTCTTTGTACATTAGGATTTTTCCCAGTTGTTGAATTTTTAAAAGGACGAATCTCAAGTAACCAAACACTTTCCTTGGAGTAAAGTTTTGCTATTATTTTTTAACTGCCTGTACTACTAGTCTCTTTTCAAAGACAAAATATAGACTCAGAGATAATTTGTATTTTTCAAGGTGATCCAGCTTGAACACAAGTGCAAAACAAGCTCATGCAGCAGGCTCTGTGTAAAGCCAAGAAGGTCACTGAATGAAAACACTGAACTGTCTCTTCTATCAAGTGTATATACCTGGAGTGGATCTAGAATCCTAAAATATCAAAAAAAGACATTATATTTTCTGCAAAATGATATTTTTAAAGTGTAGCAAGACTACGAAACAATGATTCTGAGGGTAGAAATCATGAGGCCTGTGTTTACTCTGTCTCAGACTTCCTCATCCTCATCAAAATTCCCCCTCTGCAAAACAGGAATAACATGGGAGCACTGGGAGGGTAACTTCAGATCTGTGAGATGCTTAGCTAGCATAGTAATATAAATATTAAAAATACAAGGAATTCACCTACTACTTCAACCTCACTAATGCAGTAAGAACAGAGTTTGATTCTATTACGGTAAAAAGAAGTGGTCTTGACTTTTTTTATTTTTCTGCCTTTTCCAACTTTCTCCTTTATACCTATGGCAGAAATGGAACCAGATGCTCGGCTGTGGTAAGTCATCACAAAGCCACAGAAATCGGCGTCAGTAAAACCAGCTAACAATTCAGCCCCTGCACATGAACAAAGGCTGCTCTGAAGGACTCCAGGTTCAGGATTTCTAGCTCCCACAGTGGTGTGGGTTTACATCTTGCCAAAGCTTCAGCATGAACATCTATATTGGCCGCGTCATCATTTTGCTTCCAGAAACAGTACTGACTTGTCCTCTGCTATTCATAGGTTGGTTTCTAACAGCATTTGCTTTGCAGAGTTGAGATTACGCAAAATAAGTTAGGTAGTGAACAACAACCAATTCAATTGCAGCTGGAGATAAAGAGACTGAAGTTCTGCGATTCGTAGGAATTCCACTTCTTCCTGCATAAGAACGTCAGGTTCCTTCTTCCTCTGAGGTGTGGAGGTTACAGAAGCAACCACATTCTCTCTCCCTGTAACGGGGACTTTGAGCAATTAAAATGTGTTCAGAATCACTTGAGGTCTCAGTCTTTTGTTAATAAAAAATACTTTCCTCAGAGTTTAGATGCTCCAGAGACTATTGCTGCCTCTATTTCCAGCTGAACACATTTCCTAGGGCTACGTTTTTTTCTTCCTTGTTGTGATTTCCCTTTATCTTTTGATGTCAAGGACACACGATTTTTCTTGCCCTATAAGCAAAGCATTTCTGTGTGGCTCTTGGCCACGCGATACATGCTGCTGGCCACAGCGGAGCCAGCTGTAGGAAGGGCTTTAGGATGCATCACAGGTGGGCAGTCGTGTCTGCTTGGGCACACACGGTGGGATGGAGTGAGGCTGAGCTGGCTGTGTGGAGGAGAGCCAGAGCAGCACAGAAATGTCCAGGTTCCCACCAGCCTCCTAGCCAACACAGTCCTAGTAAGAACCACGGGATATAGCGCTGGCGAGGAAGGATTTCACTGCACTTGAACTGCTGACGAGGCACTTAGGCTAAAAAGCTGGAAGGTTGGAAGCTCTGCATCATCTGTCCTGTCTCTCTGTCTCACTGTTCTATATTTTTTCTCCCAGTTCCTGTCCTAATCTTTTAATACCTTGTTGTGGTTTACATGCACCCACGTTCCCACTGATAGGAATATACGTTCTTACTTAGGTGCGGAGATTAAAAGCATGACTCAAGGCACACTTAATAGCCGTAACAGATTGAGTTGTCTCCACCTAGGCTGTGGACTGTTCTGCTGTGGTACAAAGAAATCAGACTCTGATCTGAGATACATTCTCAGCAAGCTGTTTTCTTAGCACTCCTCCAAATATGGATTGATGGAAGGAGATAATGAGGTGTCAGGCACAGAGCTAGGCAGTGCCTCCTCGTCAGGCTGAATGTACCAACACTCCAGATGACTGCGTAGTATATAATATACATAATATTTATACACATACACATATCTTGCCAAAATTAATTTACCAATGTCCTGGGTGAAGAAAGTCTTATTTTCTGGTGGGGTTTTTTTTGTGGACAGGGATGGGGAAAGGAAGACTCAGTAAGAGACTAAAATATGGTTGATCGTGTAGAAACCATGTTAGTCAGAACATGAGAACAGGTAAAGAAGTTAGTGAAATAACCAGATGGACTGTATCTCCTTCTTTCATTGGAAGGTTTTGGAAACGTTGTGATGGCTGAAGATCAAAACCAGAGCTGTCTTTGGACACTATACACATAGAGTGCCATCTTTCAGAGCTGCCAGGTGAATTCCAGGGGCAGCATCCTGAAACAGGCGCCAGAGGGGTGTCAGGCTGCCCCCTCCTTTTCAAATAAATGATATACTGGAATTAATAGGGGAGGGTCAGAACTGCAAAAGCACAGAGCAAGGAAGCAGTCAGCTGCCAGCAGGTCACCACCGTCCTGGTCCTGCAGCCAAGCGCAGACGCCCAGCACCAGCTTGGAGCCACGGTGGCATCCTCGGCGTGTGCTGCCTGCCCTGCCTGCTGCTATCACGGCTGGCCTTGGCACCAGGGACTGTGCAGATGAATGAATTTCTGAAGCTGGTGCTGCAGGGTCTGCCAGCAGCTGTACCCCCGCACAGTGATGGTGAGGGAGGCTGTGGCAAGGGCAGAGGCTCGCTGACCCTCTCCCACCACCATAAACTGGCAATGGTCTGTGCATGACAGGGAGCGCCAGGAGAGCCGTGGACACGGGCCACTTACCCTAAGAGCCACGCACAGCACCATGTCAGGACGACGAGGCGGTGGGGTTCGTCCCTCACGTGGCAGGCGAGTCACTGGAGTCCACGTCTCTTGTATCATGGCTGTCGGCTTGATGACTGTGTTGTGACAGAGGATGCTGGCCAGGACCTGTCAACATGCATTTTTTGTTCCTGTCACCTGTGATAGTCTCCACGTGCATCTGCTAATCCTGTTTTGGCAGAGTTAAACTACAGTACAGAATTTGTGAGCCCAGCAACAGGGAATGAACCCCAGGCTATAGGGTGCTTGCACACCAGCTTCCTGATCCCAGCTAACTAGTTTTACAGGGGTTTCTTGCATCTTCTCAGCTAGTTCAGCAAGCTGGTGTGTGTACCTGAGGATGGGATCAGGATGGAGCATCTGAATACAAGGGCTTTTGTATGGTATGCAAACCACTAACTCTGCTGAAAGGCAAGCTCAATTCAGCGTGGTGTGAGCGCATGGCTTAAATCACATCATCTAAATTCAAGCCTATGTTCAGGCATTTTATTCAATCAAGGCTTAAATGCTTCAGTTTTCACATTTTCATCAGCTGGGAAGAAACAGCTGAGGGGGTGGCACTGTCTGTCCCATAATTGCAAATGCAAATCTTTCTCATGATGATCGTGAAACTGTAGGTGCTGGTTTCCTGAAGGCATGTCGCACCAGGCAAAACAAGGCCAGGCTTTTCAAGCATTCATACCCTTGTGTCAGCCGTGAAGCAGACTTCCCCGGTGGAAACATGATTGAGTAAGCCTAATTATACCTTCTGGCTTCCAAGAACAGGCTTTTATGTTAATGAAACAGGAGACACATTCTTTGCCCTAATTCATAGCTGAGAGTACTCCCTGACTGCAGTAACCAGCACAATCTTCCAGAGTGGGAAGACTTGAATTTTTGCTTGTTCCTCACATATCTCAAATACACCCTTGTGTCATAAGCAGATCAGCCCCTGATATCGCTCTCGGACATGGCTGTTGTGGCACCACAAGGCGAGTTACATGTTTGTGCTTTGAAAAGCCTTTCTTACCACACAAAACGTTGCATAAGAGTCAAAATCCTTCTGGAATAGGCACAGGTGGCCCCTCCCTTCTAGGGTCATTTCTTTCTCATATGCCAAAGCCAAGCTGTTTCTCTCAGATGAGGATCTGAAAATGCTTCTGGGGAAAGGAGGGGAAGCATTTCCTTTTTGGGCCTCTGCCCTGGTCCCTTCTACTCTTGGATATCTTCACAATCTGATAGATGTAGAAGCCAAAGATACCCTCCTGGGGCTAGGCAAAGGCCTAGGCTGCCAAATCATGTGTTTCACAGCTGATTTGAAAATAAACAGACCTTAAAATAGCATTTCTGCCATTGCATTGGCTTCAAACTTTCAGCTGTGCATTGAATTGGGCCAAGCAAAAGCAGCAGACTAAGCAGCACTAAAATGACTGTTGTGCCTCCTTTGTCCTCCATATTACTCATGTCCACAGCTTTCTTTTCTTATTTCCTTTCTCCTTCCTTTACCCCTGTTTCTTGATTATTTTTCTTGCTCTACCCTTTGTCTCATCACCTACATGCTCTGCAGCTCTCCCTTGAGATTGATCGCATCCTTCTTCTGACCACCCACAGTGCCAGACAGGGCTTGAGAGATTGGGAAAATGAATAGAGAGGAATCATGGAAAGGAAAAAAACTCTAAGGAAAAAAGCCATGTGACTTTTACTTCAGTGCAGACAGAGCCGTCAAAGCACGTGTAAAGCTAGTATGGCGAGTGTGCATCTTCAGTACCTCCCTGCGTCATCCCATTGTCGCATGCCTGCCCAGCAGGTCTCCACGCTCAGACTTACCATACTCTGCTTCATGCCCTTCTTCAGTCACACCATCAGCAATAACAGGTCTTCCTTCTCTACACGCTCATTCCAAAATCACCCACCAGCTCCAGGGGGCTGCCCTCACCCCCTCTTACAATGTGCTCCTTCTACCTCAGACAGATGATTTATTTTTGTTCGATTGTTTACATGAAGTCTTTATTTGGTACAGGTTTTCCAGGACACAGACATACACACAAAACAGGGAATGTCAGGAGTTTCTTCTCTTTCCTAATTTAGGCAGAAAAGAAAACCTTTCATCTTAACCCTTTAGATTCACTGAGTGTTGAGAAAATGTTACATTTTTGGAGGCTTTATGCTGTCCCCCCAGTTAGAACGTCCCTGGAGCTTGTCCGAGCACACGTGGTGACCTGCCTCAGCTTTGCTTTTCGCTCTTCCTCCCACACGGCTCATGGTCAAACTGTGGGACGTCACCAACCCACTGGGCGAAGGAGTCGGGAGCTGGGTTAGCCGGGGTTCTCCTCGCCATGAGCATGGTGGCTGGCACTGAATGTGTGCGATTCTTCACATGCACAATTGCCCGTTTTCCTCAAATATGAGCATGCTGGCATTATTCAAGGTAAAAGTAACTATTTTAAGCATATATCTTAAACATTTTAATTACTGCAGCAGCTTCCCTCAAATCCTCCGGCAAAGCTCACCCCTTGGCTTGACTGGGAACAGGACCCAGCCTGAAACTTTCTTGAATTTTTACTTTTATTTTTGCCCTGAAAAACTGAGGAAAACTGCCTGTGAAGCAATTTTTTTCCCTCCAGTTAAGAAATGACATGGTTACTTATGTCAGACATTATCTAAAAATGTCCGAGCACCTTGGCCTGGCTCACAAGATCGTATCGCTCTGACATGATGGTGTGTCTGGGCTGGAAACTGATCTGGTCATCAGAGGACCACAGTTTCTGGACAAGCTGGGAGAAAAATGGGCAGAAAATCCTAGATATTTTTAGGAAGGAGTACAATCAGCTTAAATATGGTTGTCGGTTTTTTTTACGTAATAACAAGAAATTGGGCTTTGGAAAACAAGACCTCCTTTCTCGTCCTGCATTCCCACTTACTTCAGCATGTTAATGATCTCACTTCAGTTTAGTGCAAAAAAAAATCAGCGTATTCTCCTTTGCATCTGTTCTGCTCTTGGGAATTCTGGATTGGAGCGCTGTGTCTGCAGCAGTGGTACTAATAAAGTCTGCTTATTTAGCTTCAATCTAGTTCATGGGTATGTTCGGGGCTTTCCATTCCTGTACGACCAGTGCAGCCTTCAGCATCCCATTTGTTTCATTTTGCAAGTCTTGCAAGCAGGAGCATTGTCTGAGGAAGAAGGCGGCCATCTCCTGTGAGACCCTGGAGACCCGAGCAGCCTCAAACAGCTGCAAAAGCAAGCGTGCGTCCCTGTGCCCGCAGTTCATTCTTCAAGGGAGCCGAAAAAGCACATGAGGCTGCCACAAGGCTCATGTCCTGCCCCAACAAGGACAACGTGGGGATGAGAGGTGTGGGTGCTGTACGCATGGAACAAGAGTCTTAGCAAATGCCTCCTGGCCTACTTTGCTTATGAAAGAAGAAAAGTAATTTGAATTGCAATACTGGTTTGCTTACTGTTTTAAATCAATGCCATCTGGTACTCAAATTTTTCTGAAACTTCTTACTTAGTGGAGTATACAAAGAAGCATTTAAACAGCCTAAAGGGGTTTTGCCATTGCATTCAACTCAGAGATCAAATGCACCGCATAAAGATTTCATCTCAAACTTTTTATTTTTTTTTTTTTCGGTTTTCGTAGTCACATTTTAAAGAGCAATGGTAGGGTTTTATTCTTATTTATATACTTTTACAATGCCCCTGGGCATTCCCTGTTGGCTGTCTAAAAGCAGACAGATAAGGCAGTGCTTCGCATGTGTTGACAGGAGATAACGCAGGACGCGCTGGGGAAGGTCACGGTGACAGCGCTGAGCAGCCAGCCTGTCCTCACAACAGACGCGTTGAGGCTGTGTCTGTCCCAAGGCAAGGAGCACAAGCCTGTGACACAAACAAGCTCTCCCCTTTTCTGTTGGATGTAGAGAACAATTGAAATCAGCACACCAGACCTGGAGCGATCAGAGTCGCACCCCCAGTTAGAACCTTGGATACAAATTAACGATGAAGTTCATGACTTGTGGAAAATGTAGGCCCAAGTCCCACAAAGCATTGAACAGTATCCATAGATGGCGAAAAAGATGCTTGGTACTTTGCACTTCATACTTTTTTTTCCAAGCCTATATAAATATGAGCAAACTACACCCAATCGCAAAAGGTGCAAGGTCAAATGGTACCGTGAGTTATGTACTTATAATTGTGTATTATGTATTAACACAATGCATTAATTTCCATTTTAACACACAGGGACACAAATAATTTTGATCACTGACTTTGTGTGCTCTAAAAAATTGAAAACTTTTCAGTTACTTAAGTAAGACTTCATCTAGCTGTGGTGATTTTTTTCTTTGATAATATTTATGATTTTATCAGATTGGTTTCCACGAAAAGTACTTAGTAGCTGACCAAGTGCATTGTAATACAGATAAGTTGCTAACATGGTCACATTTGCTGGGTCTTTATCACAAGAGAAGAAGCATCCTTCATTGATCTGGGAGTCTGGATTCCTAATACTCATCCACAAAAATAAGATCAGTAGGCCCACATCACATTTGTTTTCTTGCTAGTTATTTCTTTGCATGCAGTGCTATTTAACAGAGAATCTCTCCAGTGCCATCAGTTCAATACTCTCAGCCTGGACATTTGCACAACCTGTGTAATTTTATTTCAAACCTTTGCAGAAGTCCTCTCCAATGAGGAGCTTTCTCTCTACAAGAAACTATTTTTACCTCCCCCTTTTCCTGCCTGAGCTGTGACCTTTGTAACCCTACTGTAACAGGGAACTGGGAATCACTCAGTAAAACAGCTGTTCTGTAATATGCAGTACAAAATGCATATTGGCTTTAAATCTGAGGTGTTTGATAAATGCATGTCTCCTTTGATGAAGTCATTTGCTTAAATAAAGTAACATTCAGAGGCTCTGTTCTGTTCCCAACATGTTGGACTCATGAGAAATTAAGTTCTTTGCAATCTCTCTGAATTATAATACCCATGACCTTTTCAGCTATTTGATGAGAAGATGCTGATGCTTTTCCATCAGCTTCAGTAACACAAACCAGTGGCAGAACATCCCCGTTTGCTGCCAGAAGAGAGCTCAAGCTTCAAGTGACACCACGGCAGAGTCAAACACTGTCTTGTCCCTCACTATAGACCCAGCAAAGCCTAGCGAGACTGAGTCCAAGGGCTTAGAAGACAGCGCATTATTTCTGAAGGCAGTCTTTTCCAGGTGAGTGCTTCCCACCGCCTCTTTGGGGTTCGGTGGGAAGGGTATCATCCTCTGGTTTCTGTGCTCCAGGATGAAGAGGAGCAAAGTTACTGTGTATGTCCTAAATCTGGCCACCGCCAATGTGATCTCCACGCCAACGCTAACGGACCTGCGGTCACCTGTCCCAGGGGAGCTTCTCAGCTCTCTCAGGTTAGCGACGGGCATTGTATTCTCCACCAGGCACAATGCTGGTCCCTTCCTTTTGACAACTGCCAGTGTGGCGCGGTGCCCAAGGGTCCTGTCCCCCCACAGTGCCAGTGCCGTCAGCCTGAGCCCCTCTCAACCCTCACTCACACTCTTCTTCTGAGCCTGTCCTGCCTGCTCACTGTGGTGGGGGACTTCGCCAAATGAAGGGCTCGCCAGCTCTGCTCACCGAGGTCTCTGGGAGCAGCAATGCAATAATTACCTTCACTTTTCTTACTAATTACCTCATTTCTACCCCTCTTGTGGTCCTCTCACCAGTGTCCAAAAGAGGCCTCCGCAGCAGGGCCCCCGCATGAAGCTTGACCTCACCATGGTTGTCACCTCGTCTTTGCCGTGTCTGTCAGACTCGCAGGCACTGTGGAATGCAGGCTTCCTACCTCCCTGCCATTCAGGCTCCTTTACGTTTCTGCTTCGTTCAAGATCAGCAGCAGCAGTGCAAACCCCCAGGACTGCTTCCGTGTTGGGGGATGGAGGCAGATGAGACTCGGAGAAGCCATTCAGCAAGCGCTTCGGAGAGCCTTAAAGGATGGGGCAGGGAGGGCAAGGTGAGGGCAGAAACAGAGCCAGGATGGGTTGGACAGCCGGGAGTTTAATTACAAGACCCTCTCGAGGGGATGCACTCTGCAGGTGGGTATGTTTTTCGGATTTATGAAGACTATGAAGACAGCGAATCGCTACATGAGATTGCCAAGGAACTCTTTGCAGTTTTCAGCACAAGCGGATTTGAAGAGGAGGTGAAACAAGTGGCGGAGGGTGTCATCAGACCTGTGGTGTGACAAAACCAAAACATTTTCCCATTGTCAAAGAAAATCAGGTTTTGAGACGTTAAAGCGAACTCTCCATATTTTTAATCTAAAAAAAAATTGCCCCATTTTTGTGGTGAAAACTCCATTTGTAGGTGAATTTGGGATTTCTTGGGGAAAAAAAAATCACTAAATCCTCAAAACTTCAATGAGAAAGAACACTTCACATCTCGAAAAATAGAACACAAGCAGCTACAGGATGGGAAGCTTCTGCTTGGGTACTGCAGGGATAAGGAGTGAGAGAAGCAAAAACCATTAAAACCACCCTATCGGTTAGGCACCCTTCCCTGGCTACAAACGAAAATCACAGTCACGCAGGGTCCATGCCAGAGTGATTCGAGGGGGCTTTCCTCCCAGCCCCCAGACCAAAGAAGCCGGCTGAGCTGACCGGAGGAGGCAGGGACACCGGCTCCAGCATGGAGGGCCAAGGACGGGCTGGCTGCCCAGCGCCGCGGCACTGGCACGGCTCCAGGCTGGCTCTGGCACCCATGGAGAGCCGGGCGCAGAGTGGGGCAACGGTGGCTGTATTTGGCTGGCCTGGGACACCTGCCTGGGGCTGAGACACCTACGAACACAGAGCAGAGCACCATCTCTGAGCACCATCCCTGACCACCATATCCAAGCACCATCCCTGTGCTAGAAAAAGTGTTGGGGAGGGGGGACCCATACTTATAAAGAAAGCTGCGTTTGTTTTTATACTTCAGAGTTGGAGGAGGAGAGCATCAGGAGAGAAATACTGACCCTTGAAGCAGGTTACCAGCTGCTCATGTCGGCTGCTCCAGCCCTCTTGCCTGTCTCTGGTGGGGTGGGTGGGCTTTGTGCTGGTGTGGCAGATTAGAGAGTGAACATGCAAAACCCCGAGAGAAGTGGTAACCTTCAGCGAGGAGAAAGCAGTGTGCAGGTGAATGTGCCAACATCTCCAGCCTTGGGCTGGAGCCTGGTTTCACCCTGCAGGTCAGCAGTAGCAAACCCTCTCACATCACCTCCAGTTGCCAGTCAGCTGCTCCTGCCTGCCTTCTCCAAACCCAGCTGCTTCTCCCAGCCCCTCTCCCCAGCTGAGGAGAGGCAAAGGCCATCTCTCTCCCACGTTTGCTGACCCTGGGACGTGGTGGGGGCCAATAACTGGGAAGAAGGGGTAGGACCAGGGTCCTCCCGCACTCTTGCCTTTGCCAGCAGTGAGGCTGCTCGTCCTGACGCATGTGCCAGGAGCTCATGACCACCGCTGTGGCACAAATCCTGACAACAACAGCCGACGGGCAAGCACACCCTCCTCGGGAACAGCCTGCAGCAAGGGGAAGGGCAGTGCCTGGGGCAGCAGCAGCTCTGCCTCCTGCTCAGCACCGTGTCCCTCAGCAGGGACCCCACCGCCGGCCAGCAGCCTCCAGCAGCCCACAGTTTGTTCTTCCAGGTGCCCCCTCCAGCAGTAACACCACTTGAAGCAGACAGGTAAAGGGGGCTACGCTGAGCAGGGAGCGGGCGTGCAATCAGAGGTGCCGGGGAGACTGTACAAGTATTTAGGAGTCTAAAGATGGTGACAGGTGCCTATGGGATTAGGAGGAGCTCCGGTTGCGTTTCTGTCCCCCATTACCATGCTCTTGCGCTGATTTACGGTGGGTGTAGGTTATTCATCGATGCAGGCTGTGGAGCAAGAGCATCCCGCCACCACGGGGATGCTTCCAGCTGCAGACAGCCCCCAGCCGCCCTTCGCCGAGCAGCCGGCCCCAGTCCGTCCCTGGAGGCTGCCCCGCTGCCGGACCGCAGGGGAGGCCCAGGAGCCCACCACATCTCCTGTGGCGTCAGTTCCCATGACCCAGCGGCCCCATGGAACAATGACATCAAGCTGCTTCAGTCCCGCGTCCCAGGGGAGCGGGCAGGTTTCGAGCACCACAGGCAGCTGTGGGAGCTTGTGGGTTTGCAAATCCTCGTGTTTATGTAGGAACAGCAAAGCCCGTTGTCTGTGTTTCGTGCTCAGGACAGGCGGGTTCCAGTGGGTGACGGAACGACTGCCTGCTTTGGTCACGCTGGCTGCACTTGTAAGCAAGGAGCTTGTTAAACAATGAGAAATTACAGACAGCATGACCTTTGGTAACCAAAGCTGGAGGCAAGGCAGAAATTTCTAGCAGCATCTTTTAGAGCAAGCTCAGAACATGCCACAGCTCTGTCCAATCACTAGTGCCAGGTTTTGTGGGATGAATAAAATAGTTTGTATTACGTCAAAATACAGAATGAGGATTGCTGATTATTCTTCCACTGCTGAGAAACCCAGGTGAACTCCAGTGGTGTCGGCGGGTGAGACCAGGTCCAGACTTAGAACTGCTTTAGGATTTCCTCAATTTGTCTGTGCCTGGGTGGTGCTGAATAACCCATTTTCATGTTTTAAATAGCTGCTCTTTTTTTTTCTTTTTATACGGATGTGTTTCTTCTTTCTTCCAGGACACCACGTGTTTCTCCTGCATAGTAACCATTATCTCTTGCAGATTTCCATCTCAAAGGTGTTTTAAAAGCAAGCCTAACTTACAGCACTCGCATTAGGTTCTTTGCCAATAGAGTTGCTGTTGCCATTTTCTTTTAAAGTCTGGCTAGAGAGGGTCTTGTATAGGTCTGTGGGTTAGCACACTTGCTCCAGAAATAGGAGGGCCAATGTCAATCACTCCTGTGTCTGGAGGGGGCCGTTGGCCATCCTGCGCAGGCAGGAGGGCATGCAGCAGCCCCATCGCCATCTTACCTTTGGTGAAACATCTGTCTGTCCATCTCTATATGCTCACCTGGTTGGGGAGAAGTTGCAAGAGGATTTGACTACTCACGTGTTCGTTGGGCTGCTGATGGGAAAGCCACATTTGAATCCCCTCATGCCATGGATCCAGGTCTCTCGTTCCCCTGGCCAAGCTGCAGGACAGGCACCTGGATGTCAGGCAGGAGCGCTTCTGCACACTGTGCCTGGGCGTAAAAACAAACAACCCGGGCTCATACCGTACTTGAAGTACTGGTGGTGTTAAAACCATTTAAAACCACAAACTTGAACAAGGTAGTTTCTGCAGCAAGAGAAAGCGTAGATGAGCTGGGCGAGACATCAGGTGTAAATTCTCCCTCACCCCCCATGCATCCTGGCAGTACAACTCTCCTCCACTTTTCACGGCCTCCTGCTTCGCATCACAGCCCCTCAGGGACCTTCAGAAGAAAATCTTTCTTTCCATCAGCCCTGCCTCCATACGTTCTCCTTCCAGCCCCCGGCCCTGCTGAGTCCCCCTTCTGCCTGCCCCAGCCACCCTCGGGCACCTTTGCCCCATGGGCTCCCCACCTCCCGGGGGGCACAGGGAGGGCTTCGAGGCGCTTGCCTCCCCCACTGCTTCACAGGGTTCACCCAGCCAGACGTCTGCAACCTCACCATGCCAAGATGCACCACCAAGGTCTTCAGCTGTGATGTATTTTGAATGAACGCATAACATTAAGGAGAATTGCTAATTCACACCATTACAAAATGCAGGAGTATGTAAAGCTTTCTTCTATATGAAAAGAATACCTTGACTTTTAAGAGACAGGTAAATCCTGCTCTCCTCCAACGCCAGTGTGTACCTGAAGTACCAGCACTGAAGCCACAAGCAGTAAGAACATTGTTTTAAAGAATATTTAGAGATAGTTCTCCCTTTTGCATTTACGGATCCATAGACCTTTTTTACATAATTGAAGTGTGTTTGCTGTGGTTTTTTTTTCCCAAAAGTAACGATAAAATTTAAATTTCTCAACAACAGTCTGGTGTGACAGTATTTCTATTAGCCTGAGGTGATGCTGAGCTCCTCCATTGCAAGACTTCCATTCTGGGTGTTCAGCAACAGGAGGTGCCCTGAGAGGCTTCCCACCAGAGTAGAGATGTTATCTCAAAACCCACATATTTAATCTTGAGCATGTAAAAACAAAAAGTCAGTGCATCAAAACCCAAATTGTTCTTGGAAATAGATACAGTTTGATCTGTAGTGCTCCATTTGTAGGGTTATCTTTTTAATGTGCACCTTCACAACTTAAATTCTAACATCTTGTTTCATTGAGGGTTGGAATTATCCTTTCAAGCCTTACAGCTAAAGTATGAGTTTCTCACAGCGCTGAGAAGCAGGTGCACCGTAGCTGCTGCTGGGGACGTTGCTGTGGTTTTATCTCTGTCTTAGGGAGACGGGCTCGATTTTCTGAGCTGCCAGCCCTCAGAGCCACACCGCAACTCTGACATGCGCCTCTTCAGAGCCGGCGTCACGAGGCAGGTTGCACCACCTTGAATTGGCCTCACGAGAATCAGATGTACCCCCTGCTCCTCGCAGCAGACGCGTGGGAACAAGCATAACCTGACCTACGCCTGATACATCCAGCTTCTCTCAGTAACAATTCCCCAGCCTGCAGCAAGAGCAGCAGCTGAGGCTGGAAAGGCCGGACTGGCACGTTCAGGGAGGTTTTGCCTTGATCTACTGCCGCTCCGGAAAACTTGTAAATCTGTTCCCACAGCTAAAAGCTCTGGTTTGTTGGACCAGCCCCCAGCTAACCCATTTCATGGGAAATGACTGCTAGCGCATTTGACTGATGTCTTTAAAAGGCTCTGAGCAGCGAGCGACCCTGGGTTGCTACAGACAGGCAACTTGTTTCTGTAAAATTCTCCCCTAGGAGGGAGATCAGAATACATTCAACCTACTCATTTCTTCTTCATGTACTTACTCTGCATGTAAACCTAACTGATTTACAGTAGGAATACCTAGTAGATCTACAGCAACTGTTGCTTGTAAGTTCTCCCAGCTCTAATGCAGGAAAGCCAGGTCTCTCAATTTACTGCACTGTGCTGGTGCCCAAGGCATGCCAGTCCTGTGGAAAGGGAGGAGGCACGGTCAGACCCACGGGCTGGTTCTCAGAAAGGGGTGGAAGGATCTCTGCTTTCTTCTGCAGGGAAGTGTGTTTCTCTAGTGGGTGAGCAAAGAGAGAGAATAGTACCGTTGGGAACTAACTAATTCATTATTTGTCTACGTGCCACTCAGAGAAGAAAATGGGAGGAATTCTGGGAGCAAAATTTAAAGACAGAACAATTTCTTTGCTCCTTCAAAGCACATGCTCCCTTAAAAACTGCTGTGCTTCTCAAAGGTAACAGCACCTGTCTCCTCATGATCCCCTGACTGTAACGATTAGATGCAAGTGAGGTTGCATCTCCCCACATTGAAGTAGCTAACTGAATCCGGGCCCCAGAGAACAAGGTATTATGTTCCCCAGATCATAAGCCAAGACAACTGTTTTTCTGGAAAAATGCATGCTACTGCATGTTAACATCCAGTCAAAATTTCCCAAATCCACACAACACAGAGAGCCTGTGCTCTCCTTGACACAAGGAGGGCGTCTCACGATGTTAAGAGACAAAAAACATGACAGAATGAACAGGGAGATACTTACACGGATATTTGAAGGAACACTGCAACAGAGAACCCCATCACTGAAGGGGTTACCGAAAAAAAAAAAAAAGAAAAAAAAAAATCAAGAAGGGTCATCAGGAAGTCAGTTACTTGTCTGGCTAGGAGCTGGCTTATGAAGTAAGAGCTGCAAACCACAAGCTCTGCAGAACTCGAGAACCACATGTGAAGACACGCTGCCCTTTTCTCCTGCAGGGCAGCAAAGCAGCAAACAATGAGCAGCGGAGAGCACGTCGCCCTCAGGCACGCCCCAACACCGTGCTGCTGCGTTAAGGCTCTCTGCAGCAGCTCCCACTTTAGAGTCAATGAAGGGCAGATTCCACATATTAGATGACCGTGCACCCCCATCCCGTTAGGTCTCACTGATGAAATCCAGGGACTGTTATTTGGAAAGCGTGGATGGGCAGGTTGGTTTTAAGAAGAGAAGGAAATTCGTAAGAAAAATCTCTGAAGACTGCAGTCCATAGACTGACAAATGCTCCAACTGTATCAGAGAAACCGATCAACACCCCGTGATGTTTTTGGATCAAGGACCACTCACATGCTGTGCACTAGAACCAAACAGAAATGCGTGCCAGCTCACCTGACTTGCATATATTGTACAAATTGGAAGCGGATAAAGTCCCCTTATCTCTGTCTATCCTCAGCTCCACTGCCGCTGAAACCATCACTGCACGACACTCACAGCACTGCAAATTATTTACTATTTCCCAGAATCCTTCACGAGCCCCAGGAGTGGTTTCTCCATCAACTCTGCCCATTTTCATTTGGTAAACAGTGACATTTCCCCTGCTTTACAACTAAAGCTAAAAATAGCCTCTTTCATTTCATAACTTCCTGAACTTCATCACAAATGACTGATGCAGCAGCACAAGCACTGGGAACAAACTGGGGTTATGAATAGCTGTGAGGAACCAACAGAGGATCAAAGTAAATCAGGTACTGAAAGAAGCATCTCTCCCTTTCCAGGAGGGGACTATGCTTTGAACAGATTACAAAATACCACAAACTGGAAACCAACACATGCTCTTTAAATAACACATTTCCAAGAAAGCAATTAAAAACACTATTCATAGCTTCTTTTTTCTTTTCATAGTTTATTGAATGAAATGAAACAAAACGCAGACAAACACAAAAAAATACGATGTGCATTCCTCATGTCTCATCTGTAAGGCAACCTTTCACAATCAGCAGCAGCAAGGAGCTCCTCCGAGTACAAAGGCGAAGAGAGACCACAGTGCCACAATACCAGAGACTCTAAAGGGTAAGAACAAGAAAGTGCTGTTAGGCTACTTATATTTAGGGATTAATTTTGCTCTTAAGAACTGAGATTTTTTTCCAAACTGCGTCGGGTCAGAAGTTCACCCTTCATGAGCATCTCTGTCACTGCCTCAAGTGAGGGGTGCACTTTGAATCTGGAATTCTCTCCTGTTACTGAGCTTTTGGCTCTGCTGTAGAATAAACACATCCATCCCACACCTGGGAGACTCTGCCTCTCTCTCCTCAGGCTTATCAGAGCTAGCACTGCAGCTCATTAAGATCACCCTCTGTCCGTTACGACAGCGCACATGTGGTTTTGTGCTGTCCATGGGGTAACATTCCCCAGTGACTCGAGATGGAAGTCCAGCTGCCCAGGGCTGAAAGGTCGCAAGTAGCCATCCAGCAGCCGGCAAGGGAACCCGCTGCTGCACCTCATGTTCAGCAGAAGGGCCCGGCAGACTGCTGCCGCGACAGGGCCCGGCACCCTGAGCGGAACACCTTTCCCCCTCATTCCCAAAACTCACTGCAGCAGGCAGTTCACATTCGGAGAGTGCGTCCAGTGGCGATAGACGGAAACCCGCAGATGAGGGTGACACTTGTAATCCCGCAGAACAAGCCTGACGCTGCAACGAGAGCAGATGTCACCAGCTGTGGCTTGCCGCCTGCTTATAGCATCCCACAGCTCAGGACAGGAGCCTCTTATCTAAGAGCTGTCACAGCAGAGGGAGGGTGGGATGAAGACTTGGGTCAAAGAGGATCAAGGGACAGAAAATTAAAGACTTTCCGGTCACACTTACTGCTTAAATTTATTGGAGAGCAGAATGAACTGGTTGTTTGAAAGCCGTTTGACATCAAAGCGACAAAGAGCTTTAAACTCTTGGTAAATCTGCCTTTCATTCAGCCCTGGCCAGCCTCGGACACGGACAACCAAAAGAGGGGGATGCTGGCAGGGAAAATCTTCCCCAGAAAAATTCTGGAAAACATACAACACTGAGACATATCTGAGTTCGGAAATACTGTAGCACTACTAATGGAAAATATGCAAAACATGGCACATAAATAAGACAGGTTGTATAACACAGCTCTTGCTGTAAAATTATTTTCCTTTTGTCCCAAGATTCTTCTAAACATGAGTCAGAAAAGCAAACTGTCACAACTACCATGGAGAAACCACCAGAGAAACAGCAAGCTCTCTTATACAGCAGAGAGAATTAGGGCAAGGTAAACTGACTAGTGCCATCTTACAGGATAACAATATTAATACATTTCACAAAGCAGAAATTGAACTAATTTGCCATTTTGAAAGCCCAGTTGTGTCACCTGTACGACAACAACTTCTGCCAAGGTGGGCCCAGGCGCTGGTGGAATTTTCTCCTCTAACGAAGCCATCAACTAGGCCACTGATCTACGCACCCCACAAACTGGTCACAGACCTGCAATTCATACGCACAATGCTTGAAACACCACCTCGGATGAAATTCACTTTGTTCAGATACTCAGCTAACACGGCGAGATACTGAGAGAAAGAAGGATCAGCCTCCACTGCATCACTACATCAGAAAACAAAATGGAACAAAGTTTTGTTTCCCCAACGCCGCACTGCTGCGCAGTGTCTCTGGAGCACAGAGCTCCTGAAGAAGCTCTTAACTAGTGACGGTATTTCAGATCTCGGTATCTTCTGTAGAGGTCAAAAAGCTCCCAGCAAAGGGAAGGGATTTGAACAGCTGCCTCTTCAGAACTTAACTGAAGGCACTGAATCACACAGATTTCAAAAATGGAAACTAGTGGAAAATGATTTGACCCTTACCCAAGTGAAGTGAACTCGAGAGAGCTTGTTCAAGGATAAAGGAGTCACAATGCCATTTCCCAACCTCTGAGGCATCGCATGGCCCCAATTGCATTTTTTAAATGTCAGCTTTGACATAAAGCTACTACTTTCAGATTTATAAAATAAAAATCTAATTAGAACAGTGACATTTGCCATAACACTTTCTCTTATCCAAAAAGAAGGCCAGTCTGCAAAACAGAGTCAGCCAGAGCGAACTGACGCCTGTTTTCCATAGGACCCATCCACGTAATGCGATTTTTAGTAAAAGTTTAAACATCACTCACTCTGTGGATCTGCACAGCAGCAAATGAGCAGACTTCAGAAGAACTAGAAGGAGAAAAAATGAGGTGACATTAGAACAAAGCTGAAGAAACAAATAAACAAATGGAAAGCAAAAGCTCACTGAAGTGCAGCTAAGCTACCGAGAGCAACAGACTGTTTTAAAACAAGTATTTCTTAGCATCAGTAGAGCTACAGAGCAGAAAAGGCATTGCCAAGTCCCAATGCACACTCTGAAGAAGTGTTTAAGAAGCATTTTACCTGAACCACAGAGAAATGCATCATAGCCTGCCTCGTGAGGAGATTTCTTCTCAGCTGTATGCATCCGACCAAATAAAAAAAGAGTAAACAGCTTTAGCACACAGTGGAAGCCACTCCAGTGCATAATCCTAACATTCATAAGATCCAGTGTTCTGTGTTGGAGTTCCACCCCCCCCCCC
>Ga0065711_1007213_pt1 | contig 24403 bp, 11 predicted proteins | sample Hoacrofraction12_FD_59098 | JGI IMG/M metagenome (GOLD analysis project Ga0065711, IMG submission 59098) | Hoatzin crop microbial communities from Cojedes, Venezuela - Epithelial fraction 12 v2 (version 2) | ecosystem: Host-associated > Birds > Digestive system > Esophagus > Crop | place...
TAGGAACTTTTCACAGAATATCACAGAATATCACAGAATAGTAGGGGTTGGAAGGGACCTCTGTGGGTCATCTAGTCCAACCCCCCTGCCGAAGCAGGGTCACCTAGAGCAGGCTGCACAGGACCTTGGATGACTTTGATGGATGAAGTGTCTTCCTATTGCTTTTAGAATCATAGAATGGTTTGGGTTGGAAGGGACCTTAAAGATCATCTAGTTCCAAGCCCCCTGCCTTCAGCAGGGACACCTTCCACTAGACCAGGTTGCTCAAAGCCCCATCCGACCTGACGTTGAACACTGCCAGGGAGGGGGCAGCCACAACTTCTCTGGGCAACCTGTTCCAGTGGCTTACCACCCTCATGGTGAAGAATTTCTTCCTAATATCTAGTCTAAATCTACCCTCTTTCAGTTTAAAACCGTTATTCCTCGTCTTATCACTACACTCCCTGATAAAGAGTCCCTCTCCAGCTTTCTTGCAGGGCCCCTTCAGGTACTGGCAGGCTGCTACGAGGTCTCGCTGGAGCCTTCTCCTCTCCAGACTGAACAATCCCAACTCCCTCAGCCTGTCCTTGTAGGATAGGTGCTCCAGCCCCCAGATCATCTTCATGGTGCTCCTCTGGACCCACTCCAGCAGGTCCATGTCTCTCATGTTGGGGGGACCCCAGAGCTGAACACAGTACTCCAGGTGGGGTCTCATGAGAGATTTTAATTATTAGTCTGAAACTGGTGAGAAATTCTGCCGTTAGTTTTACTGGGCTATGATTTCAGCCTTGCTATTGTGCTGTCACCATTCAGACAATACATCTGCTCGGACAATACATTGCAGTGAGGGTTAAGATTTTATTTTCATCTAGTCTCACTTGCATGTCTTGTGTAGGTCCCTTCTCCCTCTGTGTCTTTTGTTTTACCCATCACCTATCCTTTGTGCTGGGTGTTCATCTCAAACATGAATACTTTGGAGTAGTGTCTGTCTCCCTTGCGTGTTACTTAACACACTTAGGCTTGAATATCATTGAAGTATTTAGATGCTATTGCTACATGAATAACAGCAATTAGAATATTATTCTCTGGAGGAATCAAAGCTGGCTTGCTGCATGGATTAATCAAATTCTTTACAGGAACAAGACATATATTTTTAAAGGATGTTTATTTTTTAGCATTGGCTTCAGCTGATTTTACAAGTCTATGCAAAACTATGTATTCTGAATTTCTACAAAAATAAGTTTGTTTTCTTTAAAAATAATGAGTTTATACTGGTTATTTTTGGTGATGTTTCAGACCAAAATGACACTATAACTAGCTGCAGAAAGTCTTGTGGCTCACACCACAGCAGGTTTTAAATCTTATGGAGTCAATGGTGCAGTTTTCGCTTAGAAAAATAGATGAAAATAAAGAGCTTCCTAGATTTGTTTTCCCAAGCCAGGCTGAGGGAGTGACCAGCCTAAAGAGGTTTCTGCAGTCAAGCACTTCTTTTATTGGTAGAATAATGTTAAAATCTATTGAAGCCACAATATTTTTCATCAAAATGATGCTCTTATTTTGTTCCGTCCACAGTGTGCTAAGCGGCAACAATACTCTGTTTAAAAATTGTCTTTAGAAAAATTAACTGGGGGCAAAAACTTCAGTAATTAATTCATATTCTACAAATGCAAGGCTGACATTAAATTTCAAAATGGCAAAATGTTTGAGAAATAAAGTATTTCTGATGCCAGTATTTCCAGAGTGGTCATTGGCTCAGACTTTATTCCATACTTATTGCCACTCTGGCAAATAAATAAGAGTTAATGTGATCAAGGTACAACTGAAGTCAATGTTAAAATCAAAATACTTTTCTGAGGTGATGACAACAGCTCTGCTCTCTTTTTATTTAGACTTCTTTAAAAATCAAGATTTATGATGATACTTCTAAGAAAATGGGATACTATATTCCACAGTTCAGAAATGCTTCCTTTTCTACCCCTTCATGCTGTACAGTAAGTCTCAGGGAATAGCAGTGCAGTCTCACTGTTCGTACATGATTTTTCCTTCCCACTGACTTTCCTTCTTCTATTGTCATCCCCATTGCCACATCACATTTACAAACTGCTGCAGACAGTAATCTGGCTTTTCTTATCCATATAAGCAATAAAAAGTTACAATGATTTTGGTGGGGACAGAACCTGGTTGCTAGAGTGGCACAATGGTAAACTTTTTTTCCTCTTTAAGGACCATTCAGAGCAGGTGTTTTTCAGAGCAATATTCAGATGGATCTCAGAAGAAAGGAGAGCATTCAAGAAAACTTGAATTGAACCTGGACGTCTTGCAGAAGATAGACTGTAACCCTTGATTTCAGCATCCCAGGAAAGACCAAATTCTTCCTAGTTTTAGCAAAAGTCTCACGTAAGATAATGGCAAAAGCGAAAGACTGCCTTTTTAGTTATGAGGAGCTCAGCCAGTAGGTCAATGGAGGAAAGATCATCCAGCTTGTATAAGGCAAAGAATCTGAACCAGAAAAGCCAGAAATGGAGAATATCAAAACAAAGAGGAGTAGACGTCATATCCACCGAGAGAACAACTGCCTGAATCAGACAGATGTTGTTCAAGCTCTTTCATAGTGCTTGGTATTATGTTGCAGCCTAAGCAACAACAGAAACAGAGGAAAGGACAGAATTAGGGCTTATGGCATCTGCTGCTGGTTTTAGCCCAGTTCCCTAGCTAGTTTCATGAAACGTAACGAAAACTGCAAAAGATTCCTGTGACCTTCCAAAAGATAAGCAGCCAGGTGGAGGAAAGAGCAAGACCCCCTGACATGCTTGTCAACCTGTGTTTATTAGACACCAGAGGCCTACACAAGTGAGTAGCATCACAGCTCTCCTAAATGGGACTGTATTTTAATAGTGCATTTAGAATGTGGGGGACACCAGAGAGTTCAGTCCTGAGACAAGGTGACACTGGAAACTGGACTGTATTAGCACCAGTGCCTGGGGAATTACTTGTTTTTGTTGTACTGGTAAACATTGTCCTGTGAGGGCAAATCTTTTACATTTTAATTTTTGTCTCTGTTTTCTATTTTTCCCTTGAGAACTTCATTTTCAGGCAAATCCCACTCTTCAGCTGGTCTGAACAATGTTAGAAACTAGCTCCACAGAGACCACAAGGATTTCTGGTGATGCACAAGTCGCTTTAGGACCTGAGGAGCTCCTAAACCTCGTTTTTCACAGCATATGATGATTGATAACAACCCCTTGCGTCCCCATCCACAAAACCTGCCATTTCAAGTTAAGTAGATGTGGCTTCTCTGGCAAAGGATGGTGACAGCAATGAAGGTTGTGGCAGGCCAGAAGCTTACATGAAACCAGTGCTGCTCAGTGCTCCCAGATAATTTCGGACATGAAGAAAATAAAAGAAACCAGGAGCATCCTAACCCATGCTTGGATGCCTCCAAAGATCAGATGTCTTGCTTGCCAGTGGAGGCACAGGTCGAATCCTATCCTGGAGAAAAGACTCTGAGCCTGGAAGGTCTTTTCCCGTTGTGTCAACCAATAATGCGGTTTGACATGGACAGAAACTATTTATGATGCTGGGCTGAATGTGGCAAATTGAAGGCTAACAAGATTAGGGCTCAGGGCAGAGACATTAACATCCTTAAAAGAAATGGAAAAACTTAATTTCTGCTAATAACCTACCTCATTTTTCACTTATTTTTGTAATGTCAGTTTGTGTTTTTGTTTGGCTTGAAAGAAATTTCTTTTAACTTGTTTGGTTCAGTCACAGACTACAAACTCTATTATTTGCTGAGCTCTACAGAACATAGTTTATAAAGAGAATCTAAGTGAGTTATAGGCCTGTTGTTCCAGAAAAAATTATGTTTAGAGCCATTGCAGTATTTCACTTGGATAATGTCAAAACTACAAATAAAAAATGAAACACGTATAGGAATATAATACTAAAAGTATGATTTAGAAGTTAAAATTAAATAATAGCAAAACTGTTGAAAGGCAAATTTTTGCCATAAAAAAATAAATTTTGTTGACACCTGAAAAGAAAAGAAGAATTGGTACTATTAATTTTTATTGTCTCCCATTGAAAGCTGTCAAAGTTAACACGACTCTCAAATGTTTCATACTTGGTAAAAATACAGGTTTTGCTGGGAGAGTGTTTTTTTTTTTAATACCACTGGCAGTTTGTACCTACAACAGCATAATGGTGATCTGCTGTGATCTCTGACAATCCCAGCGGCATTAAAAAATATTAAGGCAGGAGTCACTTTTTTTCTGTGCGTCTTGGAAAGGAAGGGGAAATGAATACCTATGAATATTTCACAGTGACAGAGACTATCAGTGAAACTAAGGGGAAGCTGGGAACAGGAACAGACTCTGAAGCAGACGGCCTGGAGCTAGAAGAGCTGAGTGCCCTGGTACAGGAAGAAGTGCGATTGCCTGCAGCCCTTCTCTCCTTGGGGACACCAACTCCATGTCTCCTGCTAGGAACCAACTGGGGACTCACCTGTACTTTAAAGTGCTCTATCCACTGCCAGACTCCAGTCCAGGACAAAGAGGGTGGGAGAAATTGAGAGGCAGAAGGAAGGAAGTGGCCTTGAGGACCATGCCCTATAGTAAGAGCAGGTGTGAGTTATCCTGTACCACCTGGTGCAGGGACCAGGGCTTAGCCTTATGTGTTGTGGAAGTGCTTGAGAGGGATCTGGGAGCTCCAGTCTTCTGTCAAATTTAACTGAGATCATCCAACAGCTTCAGATCTGCTGTGCTGGGGGACAATTGGCTGGTGGGTCCCTGAGCAGACAAACAAACATACATGTACACAATACATACAAGGTAGATGTAAAATAAACACAGAGAAGAACACCTTGTGATTAGTTTTTTTCTTTGCTATATGTTGTAATGACTGTCAGCTGTCGTAGTAAATTTACTGAGGTATTAAAGGTCTTACAACATAAACTTGCAACATGGAAATCCCAGCGATCTTCCTCCTAGCTTTTCTGGGAAAGTAGATGGAGGTCACAGCGGCACCGAGTGCTGCTTCCTACACTTACCCAGGAAACCTAACCGTCGACACTAGTCATGCAGCATTCAGTGAGCTAGAGAAATGCAAAACACATCTACCCTTCAGAGTTCAAGTTCCCAAGCAGAGCTCTGCCTTCTCTTCAGGGAGTACACAGCACACAGATGCTAGCAATGACAGGGGAAATAAACTCGAGCTGTTTCTCACAGGGTATCTGGAGGCATCACCTTCTCTTAAGAGCACATTTAAGAGCCCACCAACATGAGTGAGGAGATGTTGAATCTCTCTTTGTTGATGTCGTGGGTATGACTTCATTGACCAAGGCTGGGAAAGGCTGGACTGGATTGCCAAGAATCACAGTTGGTGCAGAAACATCAACAAAGTTGTGTGGTAAGAGTTGTATTTCTGCCGGTCTCTTCCTATGTCAGCTTCAGTCGTGTTGTTACTAAGGTGGTGGAGATAAATAAGATCCAGTAATGACTGAGGAAATAAATAATGCAATAAAAAACAAAACATTTTTTGTTACTGATGCGTACAAAAAAATAGCTCTGTGAGCCTAAAGGAACAAATATGCAGACAAAGGGATTTTTTGGTACTGTCCATGTGCAGGCAACAGTCACTATGCACAGCTGCAACACTGGCAATGGGAGGAAGAAATTTGGAAATAAGAAAAGGCAAAAAAACGTGGCTCAGTTTTAATTATGCCAACTTGTTTACAAGACACCAGCATCTCAGAATCACTCCTTTGTATTAGATGAGATGTATATACGAGTCAGGCTGCAGGACCAGGCCTCCTCCTTTTTTCAGTTTTGGGAGCAGATGCCAGTCCACCTGCTTTTCCACATGTGTGGAGGTCCAGGGCCAGGAGTCAGAGTGTTTCAGGTATTTTGGTGAGCTCTTGGTGCTCGCTTCAGGAAAAGCTCGGGTGTTCATACAATGGGTCTGAACTACCCCTGGTGCTCTGTTGCACACGTGGAAAACAGCACGTGGCACTGTGGTGCAACAGGCAGTCAGGCTTTTAGACTTTGTCTGGGAGTGGAAAGATCGATGTGTGTAAAGACTGTATAGAGAATTTTGTTGCAGTCTGTAGAGATATGAAGAAGACAGTCACTACGGGGGACTAGTTTTTGGTCTAGTCTTGCATACGCTCGTGTATCAGCAGAAAGTGCAGTATGCAGCTACATTAAGCCAACCCCACCATTAAGAAGGTGTACCTTCAAACAGAATAAATTTTTTCTCCCGCTTTTCTTGATCCTGAAGATTACCACTTGTTATAAACAGCTAATCCTATGTGGTGACACAAGTGTGCTGACCAGTCCCATAGCATACCTATCAAAGACATCTGGATGTACATGTAACTCTGTGCGTGTATATGTATATATGTACACTTCACGTACATGCACACTTACTTGTGGTTGTCTTTTCAGATAAGGTCTTCCTGTTTGTTTTTAATTTATTACTAAATACTTTTAATTGCTTTTATGAAACACAGTTGGGGTTCACAGAGCAGTATCTGGCATCAAGGCCTTTCTGCCCTGTATCTGTGGTGATCCTTACCGACACAAGCCTGCAGTATCCTGACACGCTCTGTAGCCTCAAGTTCTGAGGCAACATCTCCCCCAAAAGTAAAAAGCTATGCCTGTGTTTAGTTGCATGGGCGACCAGATACCTGTGTGGAAGAGAGTTTTGCAGTGACTAAACATGGCATTTAAACTCCAAGGTTCCCATGTGAGCTAGTGATGCACAGATGACTGGAATTACAAATAATTTTCGAATAGGATGTCTTAGATGGAACGTATGACTAAATATGAATACTTTTACTTAGAAATAATAATGACCATCTTGTCTCAGGCCCAACCTTCTTGCTCTCAGTCATTGCCAAGAAGCGAGATGTTTTGAGACCACATACTGGCTTTGAAAGAATGACTTTCACATTTGTTGAATTTGGTTTGATCAGAGATCCTTTCAGTTATGAAAAAAGGAAGAAAGTTAAGAAACAGAATGTCAAAGGCTCTGGGCAGCAAATGGAACAGAGGGGTTTTCTTGAATGTAGGCTGAAACCTGAAAAAAAAGTTGGAATCAACATTAAACCCTCAGGGATTAAGTCAAACCATTTCTGTGCCATTTCACTTCCAACAGGCATGATTGACACCATCTTTCTGTTTATGTTCTTTAGCTGGGCTTCTGGGATGCCGATCTTAGAGAAACCACTTAAACCACATTTCTCATCCGCTTGGGTTCTAACCAGCTACTAGGATTAAATGACAGGCTTATTTTCTACTAATTACTCCTTTGCCTGTCGTGTAGTTTGCCCTATATACAGAACAAGTCCTCCAGTATTTGTCTAAAATCCTGTTTTCCCCCTCTGTGTTAATCTATCATGTCTTTTCTCACCTTTTATTGCTTCAGACATGCCTATTTCTCTGTCTCTGTCTGGCCTCCAGTTTGATGGGTTTTATTACTCATTCAGTGTTTGCTTTTTTTGTAAGAAATCTTTTCTCAAAAGTCTCTTTATTACATAATATTTTGAAATATAATCTTTTGAATATACTTTATTTATAGTATTTCATGTATCGGCTGTCCTCCACTCTTACCTTTTCCGTTTGTAGATAATTTTCTTTTCCTTGGTTCAATATTTACAGTTCAGTACTTTTTCTGTTCCCTGGGCCTTCTTGTGTTCCTCTTGTCTGTGCTCTTGCTTTTGGTCTCTTCCTACAGTCATTCTATTTTTGCATTTACAGATAATTTCTCAATAAAGCCTCTTGGTCATTCTGTCACTAACCTTTTCAGACTCCATTTTATGTAAGAGACCACTATTTTTCTGGTGCATTATAACAAACATGATGACCCAGTTCTTCTCTATTTTGCAGTCACAAAAGAGGTATTGCTCATCATGAAACAGAAAAACCAGCAAAAAGTTATAATGTATATTAAAACAAAGGCAGAATATCAGAAAGATCCTCATTTCAGTCATGGTTTTGTAGCGATGTTTATCCTTTTAACACCATCTGGCCATGTACCACCTAACAACTTTAGTATGATATTTCTTCTTTTTCCCAATGGTAAAGATACAGCAACCACTAGGAGAATAAGTCTTCCCAGATTCTGTGGTAGGAAGCTAATTAGGAGAGTTTTTACTAATCGCCATCTGGTGCATGCTGTCGTCTTGTTCTCTATCCCTTTGCCACAGAGGGTGATGGTGTTTGTCTGGCATACCCTGACAGATGAGAGTATTCCTCTGGCTAAAGCGTGAAAAATTTGTGCTGCTGCCAACAAAAGTCCATGGTGATGGCGAAGGCATATTTTTATAGGCCTAGATTCTGCTCTCATTTCAGACAGATAAAACCTGTGACCCTGCAAGTCAATTGAAGGGTAATTTCTGTGCTTCCACAAGGACTTTGCATTATGATCACCCTGCGTTTGCAGGAGTTTTGGGCAAAATGCTAATTGTGGAGCAAATCTGCAGAAACCAAAGGAGTTGTTTGAGATTCACTTCAGAGCAGGTAAGGAGTAGAAATTTCCTGTTTTTCCAGATTTCAGAAGCAATCTTACCCTGCTTTGGATTGGTATTATGCCACTTCTTAGTCGTAAACCCAAGTTATATTAAGTTCCTTCTCTAGTTTTTGTTTGGGCTTTCCATTTTTCACATCCTTAGTTTGAAATATTTTTCTAATATATTCATATTTATTTCCAGGCATCCAGCCTACTTTTATTCTGGCCTTTGCATCTTTTTTTCCTTCTCTGTTTTAGTCCAACATAAACGATTCCCTTTCAGCACACACAGTACCCTGCTATTTATTTAAGATTGAAAGAAGGCAAGAAAGTAGTTTTCTCATGCAACTTCTACAACATCTCCAATTTTGTGGCAAGTTTTGGCCAGTTCCTAGGTAAAGCCCAGTCATGGCCACTGGCAAAATACGTTAGTGTGTGTGGCTAATAGAACCTCTCTACAGGTTACAACACTTTGGTCTAATGCTAGTCATATTTTAAGAGTTACTTGTTAGCAAGTTTTTATGTACTATTTAATTATGTTTGTAAACAAGAGATGCAATATTGCATTCAAGTAGTTTTGTAATCAACTTTTACATTGCCTAAACATGCTATTCAAGGTTTGGGGACCAGCCTAGCGCTTTGGAAATCACCACCACAAAAAAAATGCAAAAGCAAAAGAGAGCTCTCTCGGTGTTCTTTTTTTCCGAGACAGAAGGGCACATATGCACTTGTTACAAATGCATATACCTGTTTTCATGGTGAACCTAAGATTTACAGCCTGATATTGGCTATATTCCTGGGCTGATTTTGTTGGTTTTTTTTTTTTTTTTGGTGTAAAAATGTATAGACAGCTGATTCATTAGGGCAAATCAACTACTTCTTTGCAGTGTGAGTCATCACACTGAAGCCAGTGGGTTTCTCAGACTTAGGTCAGGAAGGATATTAGTTCTGTTTTTATATATCATCCATTATAGTGGGGTCCTGGCCCACAACTATGGTTCTGAGGCTCTCAAATAAAACACAAATATAATAGTTAGTAATGCTTTGGCTCCTTGGGTGGAACATCTGTCTGACCTGCACTATAAACGAATTTAGTTTTCTTCTTTAAAATCATACCAAGATTGGAATTTTGTCCCTATTTGCAGTGAAAATAGTTTGTACACTCATGTTCTCTTCCGGGGTCTAAAGCCTTCAGTACCAAGAGATGATTCTGTCTATTTTCATGGCTCCTTTTATTGTGGCATATGAAAAAAAAAAATGTTACAGAAAGTTTCCAGGGTCTAAATCACTCTTCAGGCTGGGTTTGCAAGGTGGGTGTTTAGGCAACTGCTCATCTGCAGGCATTCATACAGTGTAAGATGGGAATGCTGGCTCTGTCTGGAGTGCTTCAGGGGGATTTTGGCAGTCCAGCTGTGATCCGAGCCCACCTGGAATTCTGCCTGGGAAGGAATACAATAGGAAACACTCAAGAGAAGAAATGATGTTTATACTCTGCCCCTGTCTTTGGTACCTTGCCCAAGATGCCAGAAAATTGCTCTGCTACAGGCAGGGTACTTCCCAAATGTAAGGCAGTCACTTTTGAGACTTGGCTGACAGAAGAGGTTGTCTGTCCTCGTGCAGTTGCTTAGCGGGCGAAGCGCTTGCTTGGCAGGTAGGAGACCGAGAAGATTCAAAGATGTGGTGACACTCAAGAGAACGCCCCAGTCCCAAAGCCAGATCCCAACCACTCTCTGGCACGCCCGGAGCTGTGAGGATACTCTCACCTCTCCCCTTCCAGAGCACCCCTACTTATGGGATTGGGCCAGCATCGATGAGGCAGAGCAGGTAGCTGTGCAGGTCCTTGTCCCACAAGTTGCGGCATTAGCTGGAGGGAGTGATAAATTAAATTAATTTAATGAAAAGTTAAACAGCTTCAACTGACAGGAATGGCAGCACCTCCTCCCAGATCCCTGCTCTCCTCTGCCTTGGTAGCATACCCTCTGGCTCTGTAATCAGTGTGCTCATGAAGGACTGAGATGTGGGTTTAGATGCTATCAGATACCTCACTGCTCCAATTAAAAATTAGAAATAGAGCCTCGCTCCTTCCTCTTTTGCGTTGGTGAGCTCTGGGACTGCTACCAGACCTGGCTTGGCATGAGTCTGGCAGGCAGAATGCTAGTTTGCAAGGCCACCTTGCGTTGCCAGGACTGAGGCACTTCTGGAGACACTCCAGGGCAGAACTTGAAATGTCCCATATATCCTGGTATCAAAGAATTAGGAACTGGGAAGATGCAATGCTTTTGTGGGTTGGTGGTTTTAGCATGAATACCTAACATGGTAAGGTGGGTCATAGGTCTCCTCCTTAAGTCCTTCTGGTCCTATGTTGATTTTTTTCCTAAGGGCCTCAAGCCTTGCTCACAGACATCTCAGTACCCTTGGACATCTGGCCATAGGTATTGCCTGTGAGTTCCTAGCTGTAAGATTCCTACCACATGGATATTTAAATTTTGGATATTTTTATGAGTCCTGTCAAATTTCTCCAGTCTTCTCCTCCTTCCTACCTCTATTTTTGGTTTGTAAAACAACTTTTACATCTGAGGAACTCAAAATATTTTTTGCATCTTTCCTGTGTTAAATTTTCTTCTCTAAACTCCACTAGAGCTGCTCAAATGTGCTGACAATGTCTGTAGGACAGCTTTTCCCCATTTTAATAAGTTTAGCAGACCAAAGGTTTTAGCTATTACGTCAGTTTGATGTGCCAGTGAGTCTTATATTTTTAGCTCTAGGTATGAAGAATGTGTATGACTGAGGATGCTTAAGAAGGCTCCTAGCCTTTCTTTGGCTAGAGCACTGAAGACTGAAATTCCTGTTACAATACCTTGGCTGAGGAACAAGACAAATTTAATTCATCTGTATGTGACACTCCCACACACTCCCACAGCAGGTGGACAGAAACTGAAAAAGGGCTTGGCTGGGAATCTAACAGGGTCTGTATATCTACATCAGTCGATGCTGACATAGGACAGCAACAGTTTTTATGTGTTCCTGCTTCAGTACCCACTTTCTTTCTCTTTCTGCCACAGAAACGGTATGACTAATGTGAATCTTTTAGAAAGATAATTTTTTTTGCTACTGCTGAACCTCATGCAACTGAATATCTCTCTGGGCATGGGTGTTGGGTCTTGGGTCTTGGAACAAAGCCACAGTCTAGTCCTTACTAGTAAAGCCAAACTCTTTGTCTATTTGTCTGTTTGTTTTAAAAGTATTTGTTACAGTTGTCATGAAATATTGCATAAAAAATTCTTCAACTGAAAGCAGCATAAACATGCCTAATGATCTATTACCAAAGAGTGTGGGGAAAGCTGAAGGTGGGAAAAAGGGATTTCAGTTAGTGCTGCAGCTGCATTTAGTTTCTTCCTTAAAACAGCCTGAAAACAAAACTCCTCAGCTCCTATTCTACCAGAGAAAAGCAGTTCAGAGTATGATAGGATGATGTGGGTGTGCAGGGACCTCAGGAGGTCTCTAGTCCAGCTTTCCTGATCAAAGCAGGGTCAGCTACAAATTTTTGAAGGGTGATGAAAAAAGGGTAGAAGATAAAAGAACTGAGTTAAATTTAGACATTCAGATAAAAGGATAAAATCTCAAAAATAGAAAAACTGCAAGGGTATAAATGGGGCAAGCAATGAAATGGTTACTAATATATTAGCAAAAAAGAGAGTCATAGCTTGCAGAGGCCTTGATCTAAAGTCTGTTTCAATCTGCTGAAAGGTTTGCAGCAAAGTCAATGAGCTATGGATCAGGCCTATAGACTGATGGTTTGTGGAAAGACTAAGGAGTGACTTGTAATGCAGTTGGGTATTGGTAGGTTTTCAGCAGCATTGTTACACAGAAGGGAGAGTCTAATCTTGGTTGTCATTACGTGCATGTGGAAGGGCACAAATCAGAGGTGTATGCCCTGTCGAGGAGGGAAAGAACCAGCCCTGAGGCTCTGCAGCTCTGCAGCTGCAATGTGGATCACAGTTCCTCTCTTCTGGGGAGTCCAGCAATTCTTTGAATTTCACATTCAAAGATTAGCCCATCCCTCCAGCCTGTCTAGATCCCTCTGGATGGTAGCCCTGCTGTTGAGCATATTGACTGGTCCCCCAGTTTGGTTTCAACTACAAACTTGACGAGGGTGCACTCTGTCACCTCCTCCGGGTCACTGACAAGGACAGTAAACAGGACAGCTTCCACTATGAATCCCTGCAATGCTGGTTTGTCAGTGACCTCCAGGTAGAGTACAACCCATGAACCACCAACCTATGATCCCAATTGTCCAACCAGTTTTTTCCTCACTTGTTTTTCCATGCATCCAGTCTTTAATGTTTTAACTTGAACACAAATTATTGTGGGAGACAATGTCGAAAGCCTCAACAAAATCAAGGTAAATGACATCCACTACCCTCCTGTCAGCTAGAAATCCAGGAAATTTATCATAACAGGATATCAGGTTTGTCAAGCATGATTTTCCTCTGGCAGTTTTACCATGCTGGCAATCTGCTTTTCTTCTCCGTGTGCCCAGGACCAGTTTTTTGTCTGGATCAATTTTTTGTCTGTAGTACCTGACTCAGTCCTCACACTGTGCTGTTAGTTGCTCTCATCTCTGAACCCTTTCACTTAGCACAGATGCCTGGGAGACCTTGTTGGTGAACACAGGCAAAGAAGGTGTTGAGTACATCAACTTGTCTGCTATCGCTAAACCACTGCTCCATTTAGCAACGGACTCACATTTTCCTTGTTCAGTCTTTTACTACTAATTTGTTCATAGGAACTCTTCTTGTTGCCCTTGACATTCCTTGAAAGTCTTAACTGCAGCTGGTCTTTGGCTTTTTTGACACCATCTCTGCATGCCCTAGGAAAGTTTCCAAATTCCTCCTTTATAACGTGGCCCTGCTTCCCCTTTACATTGCTTTTTTTGCATTGGAGCTCTCTCATTCCTGCTCAGCCAAACCAATATCCTAACAAGTCTGATTGGTTGCCTAAGGATTGGGATGAACAGTTCTTTAAAGACCTGTTAGCTTCACTGAGCTCCGTTACCCTTCAGAGCTGTGGTGATACCACCTACCAGTTCCTCAAATAATCTGAAGTGTGCTCTTCTATACTTTGGTATCTCCTTCCTTGCTCCCCTCTGGATCTCAAACTCTGCTATTTCAGGGTCACTGCAGCCAACATTGCCATTGATTATCACATCCCTGACCAGCTCTCTCTTACTCGTGGACAGTAGATCCAACTGTACATCACCCCTAGCTGCCCATCGTATACTTGAGCCAAGAAGTTATTCCCTTCCACAAAGCCTCTTGACTGTCTGTGTCCCACCATGTTGTCCTTCCAGCAGCTGTCAGGGAAGTTAAAGTCCCCGGTGAGATCCAGGGTCTGTGACCCAGAGAACTGAATTACTGTTATAGTAAAATGCTGAACGATGAGACACTACTGCAGATTATTTCAGCTATAAAATTGTAAACAATAAATCTTAAGATCATAGAATTATAGTGTAGATCAGGTGTGAAGGGACCTCAGGAAGTCCAACTCCATCTCAAAACAAGGGCAGCTGTGAGATCAGACCAGAATGTTCAGACCTTTATCTATAAGGGTTTTGAAGACCTCCAAGGGTGCAGACTGCACAGCCTCTCTAGGCGATCTGTTCCTATGCTTCACTGTCCTCACCTTCTTATGGTTAACAATAAACAAGCAAAAAAAATTGTTAGAAGGAATGGATATGCTCATCGTCATTTTGTGGGTGACAATTTGGTGTGTCCACTAGCAGATATTCATAAAGTTCTTTTTTCTAAATAAGAGATCCTGAAAAAATGTATAAACCATTCCATGAGACAGCTATTGAAAGACAACTGCCTTCAATAGATTAGTCTTTGTTTTAAGATGTCATCAGAAGAATCTTAGTGTGTCAGCAGCTTCTCTTCAGAGGCTTCCTTAATATTGCAAGTATTGCCATTGCAAGGCTGCACTGTATAATAAGTATTAAAAAAGTTATAAGTTCAGCCTTATTTTGCTCTTATGGTTTGAGGTTACTTTGCCACAGAGTGATGGAGGCATAACATCGTATGCAAAATAGAGCACCGCCACATCTGTTATTGTATTCAAGTCATATGTCTTACAGTTAGAGTATCACCACAGAAATTTTATAGACTAACAGAATGATATTGTGTTGCCGTCATATTAGTACCGGTTGTACTCTGACATAATTTTATACCCTCCTTTTCCCACCAATGTTTCAAGTCTGGTATTCATGCAGCAATTTGGGACATACTTCGGTAATGATGCAGATTTATGAAGACCGTAACAGGGATGATTCATGCAAAACATATATTTTTTTTTTTTTGCTTTCTGGACAACTTTTGGCAGAACTTACAAAACCAGCCACTAATATAACATAAATACAGAGGATACTTTTCTATTTCTAGAGGCAAATGTACTTGAAATGAGGCTTTATTTTAGTACTCTGAGGACTGCCAGCATACAGTCATGTCCTACCATCTGGGGTCATAGTCACTTGGAAAGCAAAGTGGTGTCCGTTTGCAGTCGTGACTATTTGTGCTAGTTCCTGCTTTCCCACACACAGAGAAGTTTTGTTTTTGTTTCTAACAATGGCCATTTTAGCTCCAAGAAAGGTGTGCATTTCTAACAACAAGAAGATCCAAAGAGAGAGCTCACATTGAAACGACTGAAAGAGCTCCGTGAAAGAACGGGGGAAACCCTCTTTGTAATGAGACTCTCCCTTGAGATGAGAGGTTTGGCAAGCCTGAGGGACAGACTGAACAGCTTCTTCCTCTGCCTGAGGAATTCAGCCCTTTTAGTGGGGCACTTATAAATGCTGTCCACGGACGGGTGCAAACACATGACATACCTACTCCTGTGCCACCTAGAAAAAGTCAGGCATGAAGTTCTGGCCTGTTCATGAGGAAGTGCTGTAGCAGAGGATCTTTCCAAAGGATTTTAATTCTCTCTTGGTTTTCTATGTGCTTCAGGCTGGCCCTGCTTCTGGTCCTGAACTCAGTTTTTGGGAAGATGGGCAAAGTTGGAGGGGGCACATGAGAGATGCTAACTGCAAGAGGTATGCAGTGCCAGATGTTTTCCCTCAGACGACGTGTACCTGACTGCAGCTGTGCCATTTCTTTGGTGCTCCAAAGAGATCAGCATCTACAGCCTGCACCACCATAATCAAAGGTAAGAGAGGAGCGTGTCATGCACATGTCCCCTAGGAGAGCAAATGTCAGCTGCATTTTTGTCCACCATCAGAGGGACTAATGGGCATCAAAGGAGCTGAAGAAGGTCTGGCAGAGAACTGGAACTTTGCAGTCCTACAATCCAGGCAGATATCCTTTGGATATTTGTATCCTGCTGCTAGCTACTCTGAGAGATCGGTGCTTTCAAAGTCTTTTCTTGGAGAGGTGGATTGTGAAATATTTGAAACAGGGAACTAAACCTAAGTCTCCCACATCGCAGCAGATGCCTTTTTTGGTGGGCAATTAAAGCCTTCATTCTGTGTCTGTGTGGCCCCATTACTGATTTTTTTCACAAATATAAATCAGATATGCAATGACCCAAGCAGCCAGGACATTGAAGTTTCTTCTATCAAAAATTAATCAACATGCTGACTCTCAACTATCAAATGTAAGTTTTTCCATGCAGATCTTTGTGAATATTGGCTCATATATGATATATTCTGATTTAGAGTCTCACAAATATGTTGTGACTGTGAACCTGGAACTGAGAACAAATTCAGACCCCGCTCACCAAGCCACCATCTGCTCTTTATTTAAGTTACTTCAAAAACAAGTACTTCTTCCATGCTGCCTGCAGTACGTGATCTGATTAACGTAAGTAAAATCAATCAGTTAATAAAGTTGCAAGTACCATCAGGACATGTCTATGTAAAAAATTCATGAGTACATAGCCCTTTGCCATAAATTATATCCAGTCTCTCTCTGTCCCTCCCCTTGTTTATCACTGGCCCCTGGCACATCTCACACATCTAACTTGTCACAAGGGTCGAAACATTGAACTATTAACAAGCCATGGCCCTTCCAGCGAGGTGCTTGCGTTTTGCCTTCCGTTGCTTTCAATAGGAGCATTGCCCTCTGCAAGCACCCTGAGAGCAAGAGGCAGACTCCCTCAGAAGGCTATTTAGCTTTTAGGGAAGCTGAGTCATCATCCAGCACCCCTCATTTTTCTTTGAGTATTTTTAGAGGGAGTCTGTATTGACTTGACTCCTAATTTAGGATCCTTCCGTTAGATGAAATGAACCTGGGCCCTCAATAAGACTTGAGTATCTAAGCCTTTGAGGGTTTGTGCCTGATCTTTTCCTACAAGGAGCAAGGTCAAATCTTTTCTATTTGTTCTTTAATGCCTGACAAATTTTTGGATGCTGTTTAAAAATAGTAATCTCTTGTAATGACTCATTTATAGAAGTTATTACTTGCCTCTACTTGTCTTTTAACAGAGCCAGAGATAAAAGCAAAACTGGATTATAATACTTTTATAATACAAGCTTGTCTTTTACTGGGTTTTTTAAAGCCAACAAATCCAGAATTCTGATGTTTCATTTTAGTTTGAACTGTATGTATTAACAGAATTAGGTACAAATCAGAGTTTAACAGCTTGAATTTATTAACATTGTTGCATTCCTTTTTGCTTACTTAAGGACCTTTTTGGCTAACCACATAGAACTGAAATGGTGAATTAGTAATTACACAGAGACCTGGAGTATGGCACATGATTGCCCATTATCAGATAAGAAAACCAAACCCACAGAAAGAGTATAATTTTTGCAAAGAGATGTTTGTCTTCACAGAAGCGCCTGTTTTGACCTGCTGGTTTGGCAGATAACCATTCAGTTAAAGCAAAAGATAGATGAAATAGGTTCTCTTTAATCTTGCTCTAACGTCTAAAGCAGCTGTTGCTATGGGAAATGTATTTCCCATGCAACTCTCCTGAATATTACATGATGATCCTAATCCTTGCCTTATGTGCACACTCAGAAAAGAGAAAGGTGATGGTTTTTTGTGTGTCCTTCCCTTTTGGCCGCTGCTATATTTGATCTGTTCAACCTGAAAATGTACTGCTTATTTCCACAGCATTTCACTCTATAGGACATGATACATCTTTTAATGAATCACTGTCTTTCTGTCTTATGAATATTCAAATTACATTTGAAATTGCGAGATGAAAAGAAAACCAAGTTGAATACCAGTACCTACTTGGTTAAGCTGTCATACTATTGTTACATTTCTACAGAAATGTCAGCCAAATTTCCCAGGTGAGGTTTCCACATCTCTCACATAACATCAAAATAAAAGCACCGCATTAAAATAATGCATACAAATATACTGGTGGTTATTAGGGGGAAAAAAACCACACGTACTGTAAGTTCATCCAAAAAAAACTATTTGAAAGATCTGGTGTGAGACAGAATTTTGGAAGAGCTCTAAGCAACTTTTCATCAGCATGGTTCTCTGAAAAGAAAGACTTTCCAGTGTTACTCCTCTTTATAAATGAGCTAACCTCAGACGTTACCAAGCACCCAAACAACTGGGCTGTTTCAGACTTGCAGTACATTAATAAATGATGATGTTTATGAAAGATATTGCAGACATTTTTCCAGGGCTGTGCAAAGCCCAATAAAGAAGGAAAAAAATAATAAGGCATCCAAAAGAAGTCTCGAAGGTCTTTTGGTTTTTTGGGGGGCCAAGGACATACAAGCCTAATGCGGGAAGTCTACTATAAGTGGAAAGGCCACTGCCGGCAATCTGTGATCTTGGTGCTACGGAAAGGGTAGATGTCCTCAGAGCAAGCATGCTGGCTGTCTGAACTGGCAGCACTGGGTTTGTTTATTTATTTGTTGTGGCTGTTTTTTGAACAGTAGCTCAGCAGAAGGTTACTAAATGCAAATATAATCAGAAAGGCCTGAAATTCCTCCACTGTAGACCCTAAGCAGCAGAGGCAATGAGTAAGCAGATCCAGAAGAACAGACGCTGTACCTCTTTGATGGTCCCCTGTTGGAGATCGGGGGATAGATACAAATCCTTGCATGCTTTGTTCAAGCTCTCATCAAGCAGCTTTGAGGAAGATTTCAGATGCCTCATTACGCTTACTGAATGGGATTGTTTGTGTATGAAGATATTACAACATTGTCACACCTCAGCTGACTACTGCAATAGGGCCTCTGTGGTGGAAATTAAGTATGAATACACAGAGAAAACAAACAGCAGAACACAGGTACCTGTGCATGCACACCTACTCTTTCAGTGCTGCCAGTAATTTTCTGTGCTGCTTAGAGAGAACTTTCTTCTGTGTGCTGTAGCTCATTGCGCTCAGTGCCCACGTGCTCAAGCATGTGGGGACAGAAAAACCCGTGAGAAGCAGGTATGGCTGCAGGTTGATTTCACACATTTCTGATTACTGCTGAATGCCTTGGATTGTTGCTCTCCCAACCTCTGGCAGGGCCGTGTACTTTGCTCCATGGTCGGCAGCAACCCTATTGCAGATTTCTCTAGAGATACCTTGATATGCAGTCATGTCCTAACAGGTTATGGTATCGCTTCAACAAGCTTGAAGGGAGGATTTCAGAGCATCTTTTAAGTTCTTTCAGGGGCCTTCACCTGTTCATTTGTCTCTAGCAGCCCAGCAATATACCATGTCAACATTTTTCACAGATTCATGGAATGGTAGGGGTTGGAAGGGACCTCTGTGGATCACCTAGTCCAACCCCCCTGCCCAAACAGGTGCATTTTTTCTAGCTTTGTGTTCTTCTTCAATGACTCTGGGCCCAACCTGGCAGAAATGGGAGCTTCCCTGGCGTACCCATACCAGCACCATGGTGAAACAGAATATCAGTGCTTGTCAAACGCTGATGCCAGCGGATGCCCAGAATATGAATTAAGCAGACATGATGAAACAGTTCAAGCTGTTGGATTTGGTAACTATGTGGGTTGCAAGAATCCACCTTACGGAGGGAATAGATATTTGTGTCCTTGGACATGGCATCCATTTTGAGTATTGTGCTTGTTCTTTAATTATACATTTGCAGATGACCAAAGAATGAAATGTTAGAAAGAAAAAGAGAGATTTTATCATCAATTATATAGCATGTATGAAATATATGCATTTTGCAGATTTTAACAATTTATCTGAAGGTCTTTGCCCTGCACTTGTTCAGGACATTATCTGTGAAGTGGTTAAAAGAAGAAAAGTTCTAGGCTAAGGAATGCATAAAAAGCATTTAGTGTGAATAATTTGGTGGTGTTTACTGACCAGAAAACAGCCCATTTGGTATTCAAGAGATAGAGGAAGAAGAGAAGCAGTGCAAGGCAGCAGTTATCTGTAATCTGGTAAGACAGCAAACACGTCACAAGAAACAATTTGTCAATAAGCCTGGATGCAAATAGTAGGTATAGGAAAAAGCCCCTAAGGCTATTGCGATACCAGAAAGCAGAGGGCTGGAGGATACATACGTTAAAGAAAGGAAGCTTATGTAAAATGGGAAAGTAGAAAACAAATGCCAGAACCGAGACACGTGCCCTTTTAATTCTGTTCCTTCTCTTGATAAAAATATCAGGCTAAATTAAGCCTTGATGCAACTGCAGCAAAGTCAGTGGAGTAACATGAGGATAAATTGCTGCCATAAATCATCAAAGTCAATGACAATTGTGTGTGTTCATGTCAGAAATTAATCTGGCCCACTACAACAACAATTTTTTTGATACCCAAAGCTAAATTTATTTTCTGTTTCCTATGAAATGAAATAAACTTGAGCTTTGATGTGTAAAGAGATGTCCATGTCCATGGAAAACATGCCTCCAAGTCTTAATTTACCAGCTACGTGGATGGAAGGGTACAGCATCCCTGTTCTACTGTCCACTTTCCCTTCAGATATGTCCATCTCCATGCTACCCTCCTGTCTGGGCTCAAAGAAAGAGCTTTTCCAGTGCACGGAGGCATGTGTGAAATGAGGATGCATGTAAGATCTTGATGTGTACAAACACATGCACACCTGCACCAGGTGTGTCTCTAGGGCGGTCAAAGAATATTCCTGTTCCTCAGTGTAATAACACCGTAGATGGATGTATAACTGAGGGAGGGGAGTGGGAATAAAGGGAAGGGGGTTTGTGTGCAGTCTCAGACTTCTCGTGAAAAATAAGCTAACAAAAAACAAACCAACTCAGGTGAATTGGGGGCCTTTACACTTCAGCCAAGTGTTTTAATAGGTGGATTACTCTTACATGCTCTTGGACCTTGCCTTATTTTGTTGCCATGGGATCTTCCTCAGAAATAAAAGCAAAGAACATTCCTGCACTTGGGCACCAGTGAGAAATACTGGATGGACGGGCCTGAAGGTGAGAGTTACTTCCTTATGTGGGGAAAGGGGTCTGAAATAGTAGTTTTCTTGTATTTGCTCCCCAACTTTGACTTTAGGGACCTTTCAGAAGGGTCAAGGGTGGCATGGTTTTTATTGTTGTGGTGTGCACAGGGAAGAGGTGGTTATGCTCTCCATCCCCATCCCCATTCTCTGTCTATTCATTCATTCTGTGCTTTGCAGAGGGAACTTTGGCTTTTTCATATCTCCTTATGGACAAAGTTCTCTTTTGTTGAAAGAGACATTTTTTAGGAGCTAAATACTACTTTCATGCTCTGAGTAATCCAGTGTTCGCCTGACACTTGCTTATAATACACCCTGAAGTGCGGCTTCCTCTCCTAGCCTTACTCATTCTGCAAAGGGGATTGACCACGGAGACAGGAGTCTACTTGTTCTCAAACGATTTAGTAGCAACTCCAAAACAATACCTTGGAAGAGTGATTCTTAAACTTTCTGGTTATGACTCGACTTCCAGAGGTAACACCCACTTCTTTCACTTTGCCATCTCAGATAATCATATTGATGATTGTGTTTGTCAGGCTTGCAACCTCCATTGTAGCTGCTGTGACTCTAAGTGGAGTCAGATACCTCCAAGTTGGGGAGCAATCGGGTTTTCCCTTAGCATAGTGAGGGAAAACTTGATGCCAGGGCCTGTTGAGCACTCAGGCCCTCTGGACAGCCAGCAATGCGGGCATTTGATTTCCATTTCTGGGTTTGAAAACTGCCTTTGTGTGGCCTATACCTGACAGGAATTGCTACGAGCTCACCCCTTAGATTACACAGTACTGGCACAGCGCTAGTGCTGTCTACAAGTAACTTTGAGAAAAAAAGAGTATTCTCTTGGCAGCACAGCAAACTGTATTTGATATAGCCTTTACCTTTTATCAAGAACTGTATCAGAGACAAACTGAGATTATTTAGGTACCTGATTTTTGGTGTGAATATGTAAGATTCCAGGTTAACTTAACTCATTCTGTTTCTATTAAAAACTCTGTGCTAGTTTGAAAGGTTTCAGTTACATTCCAGCTGGAGGGAAGGTTTCTTTTTCTAGGATGAATCTCATCATTAATCAGAGCTAGATGCAATTTACACCACCTTCAAAGAGCTTGTGAAAAGATAAAGAAAAAATGTTAATCAAATGGCAAAATCCACACAGAAACATTGGACTCAGAAATAAATTCTTTCAGTGTGCATGACTTCTATGGCATTGCCAATGTAAATCTATGCAGTAGGTCACCACAGTGGAGTCCATAGTGGCTAAGTTTGAGGTTTTTCTTTATATACGTTTTTATAAAAGCATGGCTATCTAGTTGCACAGTGTTCTGGGATGACTGAAAAATGTGTCTTTAATACAGTCTGTGCTAAATAAGCCAGATTTCTTTGCTGCTGTTACTGAGATGTGGATAATAAAATCATACACGAAACTTCTCTAATTTACTCTACCGTGCAGATCTTCAAGATCTCATTATGATCTTTGTTTGCCATGGCCACTGTTCACTTGCTAGACAGCCTGTCTTCGCAGTGATTAAGATAATGAAAACAAAATATTATAGGTCAGGCTCTATAAGCACAGCTGAGCTTTACAGGATATTAATTATGTTAGGATTAGATAGACATATCTTTAAAAAAATTCTACATATGTTTTAAATTAGATAGACACAAAGATTTAGAATAAAATAAAAAAAATTGCTTTTCGTTATTTACATTAGTTTTCGTTATTTACATTAGTTTCAGCCCACATTTCTGTAATCTTCCACAGTGCACAATCAGGTTCAAATTTTTATGGCAGATTTCCTATAAGAATCTGTGAGATCTAAACACTGAAATGCAAACCAATTGAGAGACCACTCATTAAAAAAAAAAAAAAGTTTAATAAACGAGCAAAGCATGTTTTTGTGTGTCCAGGTTTTACAGAAAGCCCATGTGTTTCAAGCAGCTGTCAGCCATCCTTGTGCTTGCGTATTCGGAGCTGGTTGAGGTGCAGCAGTCTCTGGAGTCACGCAGGGCACACTCAGATCTCCTCTGATGTACAGTGTCTGCGGGCAGCTCTTGGATCCTACACATGCTCTACACTTCTCTTTATCTTAAATGTAGGACAGGAGGGACTGACTGGAGGCTGACAGTAATTCCCCAACATTTACCTCTGATTTAAATCCAGAATAAAAAGACTTTGACCAGTCGATTGACTGGAGAGGGGATGCTTCAAATAAAGGCCACAAACACCCGTGTGAACACTGAATCTTTGCTGACATGGATTTTTGGTAGTCAGGTGTGTTCAAGCTTTAGAAGAATGAATTTTTTTTAGATGTTGAACACATTCAGAATATCCCAAAACAGTACTGTGTTTATTTAAGAGTCCTGGAACATTCAGAATAATAAGTTATATATCCTCTGATTATCACTACCCCATCAGCTTTTGGAAACAAACATTGTGACAAGGAATTGATAGTATTTTCACACAGTTGCATTTTATTTCCCTGGCAGTAGGGTGATTTGGATGCATACAGGCTATTTACTCGGCATCTTGTCCCCCAGTTTTTTCCTAGTTAAAATGCATGCAGTGTTACCATAATGTATTTAATAATTGGAATCATCAAACCATCCAAAATAAGCTGCAAAATCAGCACTCCTAAGTTGTGTTTTTATATACCGCCAGAAGAAAACTGTGCATGCTACAAAGATGAAACAAAAATTCCCTGTTACATGTCATATACGGCGATAGTATTAGCCCAAAAATGTGAAAATGTTATAGTCTTGTCTTGAAAATTATTTTTAATGGGTTGCTTAAAAGAGGTGAAATAAATTTTAAAAAGACTAGGTGAACCTTTAAAACGCCAGTTTTAGGTATTAATACGACAATAATAATAGCATCCATCAGATGCTGGAAAATGTCAGGGGCTTGTTTTGTATCTGTTTTGCTACTAATTTTTCAAATTCTTCTTTGGGTGAAAATGGCCCTGGTGTGTGCAGTCCTTGCAATTCACTCTTCCTAGTAGAGAAGCAAAACAAAAACAAAATGTGAAGGTTTATCTCTGCAGGCAAATGATGTGAAAAGTCTTGGTCTTCCAAGACCATTTACGTGGTTTGGAGGACTTTTTTTCCTGTGTGATACAGAGCCACCAGCCCTGGTTTTGTCCAGCAGCCCTGACTGCCGCAGAAATGACTACTGTGGTCTGTACGATGGACCTGGAACAGCTGCTGCCAGCCGAAGGACTGTAGAGTACCAGGCCTGTAAATTAGTTTCAACATTCCTGCAAGATGGTGATTGAAGGCAGTCTGAGCACCCAGAGAGGTGGCTGGTCTGTAACAAAATGTGATGTTGTTTTGGTTTCGGCTGCCGCTGGCAACAAAAGCGCCATGCGGCCACCCCTCCCCCCGCTGGCGTGTGGAGGAGAATGAAAAGAAAGAGGCAGAAACCGGTGGGTCGGGATAAGGGCAGTTTAACAGAACAGCAAACAGAGGGAAACAGGAACAACAACGGTACAAATAAGGAGAAAACACAACAACGAACCGTACGACCCAGACAGC
>Ga0065711_1034030_pt1 | contig 24402 bp, 12 predicted proteins | sample Hoacrofraction12_FD_59098 | JGI IMG/M metagenome (GOLD analysis project Ga0065711, IMG submission 59098) | Hoatzin crop microbial communities from Cojedes, Venezuela - Epithelial fraction 12 v2 (version 2) | ecosystem: Host-associated > Birds > Digestive system > Esophagus > Crop | place...
CCTGGACAAGGTCCTGTGCAGCCTGCTGTAGGTGACCCTGCTTCGGCAGGGGGGGTTGGACTAGATGACCCACAGAGGTCCCTTCCAACCCCTACCATTCTGTGATTCTGTGATTCTGATTTGGAGAATTCTGAAGACAGCGACATTTGGTGACAGAGGAAGTGGTGTTTTGCAAGAGTCACTGCAGCATCCTGGCTGACGGGATATCCCAGAGATTATGATGACAGACGGAAGGCCTAACATTAAATGGAGAAAAAGGATAATTCAGAGGAAAAATAAACACATGTGGTGTAACTTTGGCCCCTGGAAAGATACTGAAGCAAAATGTCAACAAGTTTGTGTGAGTTCAAGGACAGAAAGATAACACAAAACAGCCAACTTGGATTTGTTAAAAACTAATCATGTCAAACCCATCCAGTTCCCTCCCTTGATAGGATAACTAAGCAGACAAGAAGGAAGCATTTATGTGATGTATCTTGACACTAGTAAAACATCTGACATAGGCCAGCATGATGTTCTCATTACCAAACTACAGAAATACGGTGTAGAAAAAGGGTGTCTGAAGGATAGTGTACAACTGATTGAAGGAAATACGTTCACACACCTTTGTTATTAGCTTTTTCCTGTCAAATTCAGAGGATATATGAAGTTCTGTAAGGGTCTGCACTATTCAATATTTTAATTTATGACTGAGGTGACAGAAAAGAAAACATTTATGAAACTTATGGATAACACCACACAGCAGAGAGAGAGGCAAGTGTTTTGGAAGGTGATATTAGAATTCAAAACAGCCCTGTGTGGGGAGATGATCCCGAGCGAGTGGCAGTGCTTTGGTTGGGTGTCTGACTGTTCGTTACACTGGGCCTGAGTTTGTTTGGCAATACCAAGTCCTGCACTTTTCCCACAACTGCAAGCCTGGCAGTTTGTTCGCTTGGCGACAATGAAATGACATTGCTGGGTGGTAACCACAGTAACCACTGAAGAAGGGTGTAGAAACTGCTCCCCACTAGCCTGATGTGAGTGCTCCTGAGGAACATCTGGCCGCCACCATGGTGATCTCCTCTTACTTGGGACACCAGGTAAGGATACTTTCCTGAGAACTGAGCAATATCTATGAGGTAGGTCATAAAGAGTTTTGGAACAGAAGCAGAACAGTCCCCACTTGCAGGGTGGTGTAATATTTATCCACTTAATAAGTGCCTTATCCCAGTAAACCTCACGTGGTACTTTGGACTCGGAATCTTATTCCTTCAAGGGGTAGATAATGACAGAGGATCTGACTGTGACACCCTGACAAATAGGGAAAATGGTCAGCAATTCCTAAAATTTAACAGCCATGGAGAGACTGCCACTGCTTATTGAAATCTGCTATACGAGACTCCTTATGGACAACTTCTTCCCTTACTCCCTCTAAGTCCAGTTTGTGGTATAGATGGTGCGTGTTCTGCTTTATTGCTCAAGACTACGTGAGAACAGAGGTCACAACAATTCTCCCATTTTAATTTTATAGCTGAAGATTGGACTGAGACTGCTAGGATTAAGAAAAGACTGAGGCTTTGAGTGGTGTACACTTTGTATTCAAAAATCTGAAAATGTATGCCAAAGATGGAAGGCTCTGTCTTATACATATTTCTCTTTCTACTGATTTTCATCCTACAGTTGAAAAGTTGGCATGCGGATGACAATGTTAACATCTATGGTTAGTGGTCCTGACTGGGCTCTAGACAGCTGTGTCTTTTAGGAAATCACAGGACATTTCCCTGGTTCTTCACTGAGTTCAGCAGTTGTCTGCTGAAACGCAAATCCCAGTACATAGACACTAAGATAACCGTGTAACTTCTAACAGTCATCTGGGGTTATTTCCTAGCAAGCATTCACAACCTAGGAATGACAGCATGACTCTTTGCATCACATAGTTACTTTAAGTTCCTCATTTTCTAGAACCAGCACCCTGGGTTAATGTAAGGAAAACAAGCACTTTTAAACCACTCTGCCTTCCTTTTGTTCCGTATTCACCAGGAACAAGATGACTCAGTTTTCCAGCATTCAGTGAAAAATTGGATTTAGCATATTTTGTTCTGGAATTTTTGCGTTACTCTCCAGCCATAAGTCTCATCCACCCATCTGTTGCATCTTCAATCACAGATGCAAATGATCTGCACAGATCTTATTACTGGCAAATTCATGTGGTCACTTTCTATCACTCTGACAAGTAGGCCTTGCTGCTCAGACTATTTTTACTGCTTACCTGCTCACCAGGTTGGCCACGGCTCCCTGGTTCACCCTGGAAAAACAAAAGCAAACCTTTAACTTTGCAAGGACCCGACCCTTTTGCAAGAACACATTCTCATTGGTGAAGTGTGTCCCTATGGTCCTGGCCAACTTTTTTCTACCTACTTCCCATAAGGCACTGAAACTGTCTGCTTGAAGGCTTGGGAACCCAGACAAGAGGGACCTAAGGCAAGGGCTGAGTCAGATCTTCCTACACATGTAGACTTGAGAGAGGACCATCAAAGAGGGTGTGGTATTTTGGAACCATGAACTGAGAAAGGCAATGAGCCACATCTGCTCATCCTCTTATGGCTCTAACTTTAGAGGAATCTTACTCTCCTGACTTCAGTATAAGACTTTCCAAAATCAGGCCTTGACTGACTCAGTGGCTAGAGAAAACTGAAATAAAACACCTTACCTTAGGGCCAGGTTTTCCAGGAAAGCCTTCCTCACCCTTTTCCCCTTCTTGTCCCTGAGGGAACACAAGAGGTTAATATATAAAGTGCTCTGGTAGTGCAGCATGTTTACAATTGATGGTGAGGAATATTTTGACTCAGAACCCAAGTATCAGCCTGAGGATGTAATTGGAACCATGTGAGGATAAGTTTCCTGGAATGTTTTTCCATTCTAGTAGTGCTTGCAACCACATCTCCAGCACTCATCACTCTACTGGAATACTTCTGGAATAACACAGAGAAGTCAACCACTGTTATATTAAAGATGTCCGTAGTGAATTACCTGAACAACATAATCTCCATTCAGTTTCTTCAAATTGTTTGTGGTTATAAACCTGTATTATTTCTGTCAAAAATGAAACCAAATGTGGGATTGGGACCTTGGCCACAGGGCTTCTTAGGTAAATACTTTGAAACTGATCTTTCAGGGTGAGTGGTGTCAGCATGGAGAGCAGAGACTGCAGTGGATTAAGAGCTGAAATGTGCTACATAGCTGGGAAGTGCAGTAGGTACTATACATGGCTGTGGCTAAGACACAAAGATTTCTTTAGCCTCATAAATTTGTTATAGGCTCCAAATTCCTCACCTTTATTCATGAATAAATGGGAGCTGGTGACTCTGCTAGACCTAGGCTCAAGCACTCAGCAAGAGAGGCAAGTATAAATGTAGAGTGTTACTGGAACAAGTAGGCATCATAGTGCTAAAGCATCAGAATCAAGAAGACCACTGCTGATGCAGTCCAAGGTGGTGGATGGTTAAGACCTGTTGTCTTTACCCCAATATATTGTCATCATCCCCAAAGCCTAGCTTGGCCTTCATTGTCAAAGTATGGCACATTTCTTTGACACTTGTTTACACAGCAAAGGCAAGTCAACCAGAGTGTCTCTGACCTCTAAATCTCCTGTCTTCCTTCTCCCACTGCAGAGACAGCAGAAGAGACAATTCTTTGCAATCTGACATTTGCAGAAGCTTTCAAATGTGGCATAAGAAGTAGGAAATAATGAAGAACCATCTTTCTGCCACACAGACCTACAGCAGCCTTAGGTGGACAGCATCTCTTCTTTCTAGCCCTTCAGGAAGGAAAGAGAGGAACATCTTTGGAGCCTGCCACGTTTCTTTGTTCTTGTTTGTGCCTTGGACACATGCTTTGACTTGACAGTGTCACTGGCTTTCCTGAGTGACAGTAGAAGCTTCTCTGTTTTCAATGCTTAGCTGTGTTTGCCAAATAGAATGAAGTAGTTGAAGACTGGAAGAGGATCTCTTATGCCTGCTGTATTTACAACCAGCTCCATCTTCATGACAACTTAGTACCGTGCAATCATGGCAGATGATTTGGCCCTGGATCTTCACCGGTGTCTCAGTGATGTGGGATTGGTGAGGTGGTGTTTGGCTCTGAAGATGTGTTACCCTTCCTGCTGATGCTTGCTAGCTCACCCAGATAAGCTGTCCAGGCAAGCAGCTTAATACCAGCGTATGTGGTGTCACTTGCCTTTTGACCTGGAAGCCCAGGAAGCCCATTGAATCCATCTTTGCCAGGCAACCCCTGAAGAAGAGAAAATAATAAGTTGTAAGAGCCTGTTGTTTAAATTGTTAACACCAAGCTCAGCATAAGCACGCTCAATTCATCCCTCTTGCCACTGACCTAAGCTTAAGAAAAGAAGAACCATCTCATACATTTTGTTCTGACTTTTTCCCTACTGTGACTCAAAATATACACAAGTTCTCACAACGCACGTATCTGCTCGCTCCGTTTCCAGCATCCCAGTTTTGGTAAGTGACCGCTGGATGTCAGTGTTGTTACAGAGAAACAACAGTATAGCGATTTTAGGCACTGTGGCTTCTTAAATAACTTTACAAATTACATTTTTAGTTATAATTCTCTATTAGTCTCTATTATCTGTAGCTATAAAGATGTTTTAAAGTCTAAAATGTTGCTAATTTCTTCTACAATACATAGAATCTTATAATTAAGTTATACAACACATGGTGACAGAATTGTTCAGCAAGGTAAGAATTAAAATTATTTCCTGTAATGCATTTAAAATGGTCAGAAAAAGTTTTGTCCCCTTTCTGAGTGCCAGTCAATACACAAGCACTGCAGGCTGTAGGTGGCACTTCTTAATACAAAGTATTTCATAATTCACCTTTCTTGACTTAACAGCCAGCAGAACTTGCGATGCTCTGCTAAATGCGAGATTTTAATTGTGAGTTCTACAGCCTGATTCAGGAAACCCCATGTGTGGAAGAACAATAACTAGCAAATGCAAAATGACTTTTGAAAGGTATCATATAAAGAAAATATCATGGTCCAGTGTGTAGGAATAGTGGAGCTGCATCTGGTAAAATTCTGATTCACTAAAGGCAACAGAGGCTAACACTTGCATTAAAGGCAACAATGTAGGAGCCACATTAAAACCTTGTGTGTGTACAAGCTGCGGGAAATGAAGCAAAGACTTGAGAATTAAAATATCTGAGTTCATTGAGAACATGGAGGCAAGGGAAGTAGTTCCTCAACACTTACAGCTGGTCCCGGTGGTCCGGTTTTACCAGAAACTCCAATTTCTCCTGGCAGCCCCTGATAAATGAAACCAGAACAAAAAAAAAAACAAAATCAGTATTTCTGTCCTTTGCAGCTACCTTAATGGAGGTTGCTGCTTTCAATTTAAGTGCAATTTTCCCTTCCACAGTAGTCAGGTGTCTGCCTTGGAAGGTCCTGCAGACACTGACTTGTCCCCAGGTAGCACTGTTGTAGCTCCAATGCTTGGCTCAGAGAAGCTGTCATCTAGGACCAGCTGTGGCTTTTCAGTGAGAAAACACAAGAGAAAACATACACTGCTGAAGGCCCTGACTCAGCTCCAACTGAAACCCTTGAAGTAAACTTCTCCCAGGCTACTTTTTCCTCTCCTTCCCATAAAACAACAACAAAAAACTCTGAAGCCTGTTTTCTTACAGGTGTTCCAGGTGGTCCAGGAGGTCCAACAATGCCTGGGGGGCCTGGAGGTCCCTGTAAGACAGGAAGAAAAATTAGTTTATTAAACTCTCTGATAGAGACTGAAAGCCTCAGGTCTTTCCCTGTGCAGTTGGGGCCTGATTTGGTACAGCAAAAGCACTTAGCTATATGTCATCAACTTGTATCAAAAAATGCAAGATGCCAAACTGAGCTCCTAGGGAACCAGGCTCATGAGCAGAACAGGATCTCCTGCTTAAGCCACTGATCACTATTGCTACAAAGTGAGCTCCGTCCTCCATTCCAGTACAAGAGACAGAGCAGCTAAAGGTCATCAGTGGTAACATACAACAGAAAGGCTGTCGAGTGGGATCCCTTGTAGCAATCAGCCTAATTTAGTCTTGATTAATGTTGTTTCAAAGCGAATAATTTACCACTGCAAAAAGACCTCTGAAGTAACTAATGAATGGACAATGTAGTGGACCAGGTATTTTAAAACAGGTGCACCAGCATTTTAGTGCTCTACATTAACCTTGTTGACAGCAACAGATCCTCACAAACTCGTACTTCAATGAACACATTCCGTTGGAAATGTCCTAGCAGTCTTTCTTCTTCCTGCAACAGCTCTTCGTCTTCGGGAAAATATTCTCTCAATAGCCAGGCAATTTTTAGAGGGATTTGGTTTTGTGTATTGAGCAAATTGTTAAATCTGGACTCCTAGCTGAGCATTGTTTCCATACTCAACAGGTCTTAAGAGGTTGCCTGAGATGCAAAGGTGTTTGTTACTTCCAGCTTCCACTCTAGACAAGACAGGATTTCTCCTGTGCTCATAATGAAGCATGTGTTCATCTATTTTTTGGCTCAGAACCTAAGCAAACAACACTAGGACGGATGTGAGAAATGGATATATGACTGAGTTGAAGTTTTACCCTAGCTGTCTGTTTCTGTCTTTCCAGCATGATGATTTTCTTAATTTTCTGTTTTCAGCATAGGGCGAGTTCTGGTGTGTTTGTACTTAAAAAAAAGAAGCAAGTAACAGTCCCCCTTGCCCAAACCCTGTGTAAAGAATTGAAAGTGAGCAATTGACACAAGATAGGAACCGGCCAGTCAGCGTTTTCCTTGCTAGACCTGTGTCAATATCACAAAGCACAGCTTTTGTGATTAAGGTATTACGAATCAATATTAGCATTTCACATTAAAGGAAAAATGTAGCTGAAGAGAAGATAATGGTGTAAAAAAAGTGAGGACAAGGAGTTATTTGTGGCATGGTTTGGCAGAGAAGGTAGCAGATAAGCAGTCTTTTCAGAGTACGCTTGTAAAATTCAGCCTGAAGAGAAGACAGCCTCTCACCAATAGATGGGGCAAAGCGACCAAGAAAGGGACCTGCAGATGAACTTGGCTCCCATGGTCTGCTTTCATTGCGACTCAGAACAGACATGAAGTCATCTCACTAATGTATTCGCATTTGTAGAGTGCCTCAAATGTGAGCACAACTAAAAATTCCCCAGAAAAATGTGCCTTGGGATGCACTGATTCTGCTGACATAATTCCTAGGAGCCCTGCATCGGCTTCTGGGGATGTTGGTTCAGCTGCTATTACAGAAGGGTGCTGCAGTTAAGAAGCTCTAGTCTCCTCAGGACACACCTGGTCAAGACCATCCATCACTTAAAAGAGGCTTTGCCATTCAAAAAAAGGAATCAACAGTCCAAATTAGCCCAGCACAAGATCCTGGACTGCATCAAGAGAAGCGTGGCCAGCAGGTCGAGGGAGGTGACTCTGCCCTTTTACTCTGCTCTCGTGAGACCCCACCTGGAGTACTGCATCCAGCTCTGGAGCCCCCAACATAAGAAGAACATGGAAGTGTTGGAGCGGGTCCAGAGGAGGGCCACGAAGATGATCAGAGGGCTGGAACACCTCTCCTATAAAGACAGGCTGAGGGAATTGGGGCTGTTCAGCCTGGAGAAAAGAAGGCACCAGGGTGACCTTCTAGCAGCCTTCCAGTGCCTGAAGGGGCCTACAGGAAGGATGGAGAGGGACTTTTCACAAGGGTGTGTAGAGATAGGACAAGGGGAGAATGGTTCTAAACTAAAAGAGGGCAGATTTAGATTAGATATTAGGAAGAAATTCTTCACCATGAGGGTGGTGAAACACTGGCACAGGTTGCCCAGAGAAGCTGTGGATGCCCCCTCCCTGGCAGTGTTCAAGGCCAGGTTGGATGGAGCTGTGAGCAACCTGGTCTAGTGAAAGATGTCCCTGCTCATGGCAGGGAGGTTGGAACCAGATGATCTTTAAGGTCCCTTCTAAACCTTACCATTCTATGATTCTAAGAGAAAATACCACACTGTAGACACAACTGGGTGGAGTGGCCTCAGACACCAGAGAGCTGGAAGTTCTGCTTGGCCCTACTCCACCTCTAGGAGGATGGTAATGCTGAGAGGCCCTGCAGAAGATATGGGGTCCAAGAAGGTGCTTCTGTGAAGTGTGGCTGCAGTACTGGGAAAGAAGGCAAAGGTACATTCTGAAAAACAACAACAAACTGATTCAGCACCAGACTAGACTGTGTGTAAGTGCAGGAAAGAAAGTGCAGAATTTACCTTTGCGGACTTTCCTTGCCAATTCCATTAGTTCCTCCCTAACCGCCCAATTTTGTTCTCTCTCTCTCTGCCGATAACTGAACCACCTCCCACCATCAAACACATATTCTCCGTGGCCCTACAACAGGAAGTTTCTATCAAGAGGTGAAAACCCCAGCCAGGACCAAGCCTCAGCCCAAGCATCCCCAAGTATGATGCAAGTTACCCCACAGAGTACAGATAGGGGTCAATCTGACCTAAAAGCAGTCTTACTCAAGCATCTGTCAGCAACGAGGGTAATCCCTGAAACTTGACGTTCTACATCCTCCTCATCCCAGCTATTTCTGCTAGCAACTCTTGATATTCTCACTATTTGAGGCAACTTCTAATTATTCTGTTAAACTTTCTATATTCTGGACCACAAGAACATTGTGCAACCATAAGTCTTGAAATGGAAGCAGACTGATCCTTACCCTAAATTGCCACTAATAATTCCATTTCATTGCTCTCCATGAGAGAACCATCCAGGATGTAATGCCCAAGACTGGCTTACTCAGGTAGCTTTGCTATGTGTTGCACCAACAGATGTTACACCCAATTAATGGAAAGCTCTTCTGATAAAAGCGTCTCTGAGATGGATGTAGAAACAACAGTTTTATGCAATAACCACCAGTAGTCCTGGGAGATGCACAGGATGCTGACAGTCTGCTCCAGCTGACTGCGTAGACCAGTACATCCAGTATCCTACTGGATTTATAGCTTTCTGCAGCCTGGGCTACAACAAGTGACTGGGAAAAAGAGAAATAAAATGGCAAAACAACAAGAAATTGCAGAAATACATCATATGTGTCCTTTACAAAGCCCTCCCTTTTGCTACTGTCCAGAGCAAATCAGTTTCACTCGTATATAATATCCTGTTATCATAACCCTTCTCCTGACTTCTGAGTATACTTCAGAGCAAGGACTATTCTTTCTAAATTTTTAGAAAGGAACAAATCTGACAGAATTTATTTGTGATAAAAAAAACCTGTAAAGCAGCAGCAGCAGGACAGTTTGTAATACTTTACCCCAAAATCTCATGCCATCTGTTTTCTTTGTTTCCCTTTTTTGACTGAATCCAGATTTAAGTACTTGATTTAAATTGATTACCTTTTTCAGATATCTTGTGATGAATTGTACAGATTAGAGCCCCTCTCCCAAATCCAGTCCCTAGTGTTGTCCCCTTAGAATTCTGAACTAGTAGAAAATAATCATGTAAAGTTTTTTTTCTGGCTGATAGAGAGTGACGTGTGCTTCCCAGATGCTGAAGCAAAACCTGATATATGAAAACTTTGTTCTAAAACAGGACAACATAAACTCAGTCTGGAGAAGAAAAGCAAAGCACGGATCTGTTTTCAAAATGTTCAAACCAAAGTAAGCTGTTTTGAAACAAAAAGATTTCAGACGTTCATTAAAATCCAAATAGTGTGTAGAGGTGTATGTGTGTCATGTGGGACATCTTTAAAACTTTGGGGTCAGAGGGGGACCAGGCTTGTGTGTCACCCAGCTCTATTCCTTGTCCAGTGTAATGCAGGGCTAGCTCTCAGGAAAGATATCTGACACTCTCCATATTCGAGGAAACGCTGTGCCTCTTCTCCAAGATCCACTAAAAGATGTTCTCTTCCGATGTGTTGCTTGCTGAAAGACAGGCTGGAAAAGGCAGAACCATTAAGATTTAGGTTCTGTACTCCCTAGGGAAGCTCTGAAAAGGAACAAAAACCTTTGTCTGTGACTACATCAGTAGGCTGCTCTGCCTAAATCTCTTTTCCATGAAAGAAGGCATGGCTATGTTGTACTGGAAGGTGAACAAATGCCATTCCAAGATGGAAACTGAAGCCTGGTGGCTTTTCCAGACATGTACCTCTGCAGGCAAAGCTTGCACAGACATTTTGTCTGCATATTATTCCATGCCAATGACTTTTACACTATGAGAAAGGTTTAGATTAGCTCTTAACCCACGTGAAAACAGACTGTGCTCTGGGCTTTTTCATCAGTGTGCCATCTTTATGAATGAGAATAACCTCCGGGACACACAGGAGCATCCTGTTTGCTGCCACAATGGTAGCTAAATGTATAGCTATGGTGCTGACAGCCTTTTCTCTTCCAGCGTCTGTGCTTGTCTGCTTCAAAACCAATTACTCTCTGCAATTTCACCTCTCAGAAAATCCCCTTCATGTTGGCTTTGCTCTGTCTCCCCTTTATTCCCACTTCTCTCCCATCAGACATAAGGCTGTCGCAGCTAGTTTTGTGGAGCAGTCCATGTGTCTCACTATGTCCCTTGCTACTCCAACTCTCCGTTTCTCCTCTGCTGCATCTGAGTGGGTTCTAGGATCAGCTCCTCAGATCTGCTCTTCATTTCTCATCCTAGGCACTACACTACAGTACCACCAGCACAAGTACTATGAATTCTTTTCAGCAATGCTGCATTACAGCATCATATTGGTCTCTTTGCTTAAATCCTGCCTTACAAACCAAGAAAAAGATAAGAGGATATAGAAAAAGGCTGTTGCTGGTGACACTGAAAACCAAAAGCTGAAAGAGCCAATAGATTTAAGCATTTACCTATGATGCATGCTCTGTAGTCAGCTTCAGTAATAGTGCCATAATTCATAAGAAAATGAGGTCTCCAGTTATTTCACCAGGTGGCATTGTCATTGAAATTCCAACATTATTTTTAAAACTAAAGTTTTTTCAACAAAAATTCTCTGAATTATTTTTCCAGCTCTGTAAAATTACCAAATAAAGTTGACTTTGTATGTAGCAGTCTCGCCAGGAGAATTTCTTGCTTCCAGTGAAAGGTGGTATTTGTTTGATTTCATCCCTTAGTGTAAAATATGGACATGATCTTTTGTCTGAAGAGGAAGATTTATTTCCCTATGTGTTTGCTTTGAGCTGGTTTACTGATTCAGTACAGCAAATGAGAAAAACAACAAAAAACCTCCCTTATGGTCTTCTGTTTCACTACTATTAGTGATCTGCACTGGTGAAGACTTTTTTTCCTTTATTTTTGTTAAAGGTATAGATCTTATTAAAGATAGCTCTGAGCATTATCTTCTAATTTCAAGAAGCACTGGCATAGTTTGAATTCAGTCTGAGCTTTGGAGCTGGGGCCTGTATCTTTTTCTTACATTTCGCAGTATTAACTTGCAATATAAGGAGGAGGTTAAGGACAGCATGCATTTCAGAAGACACAATCTATTTCCTGAATTACTTAAGAAAAACTGGGCTTGATCTCACTCCCTATGGACAAGTCTATACTAATTAAATCACTGACAGCCACGACCATAAAAGGTATAGTTTGTACTGGTCTTCCTTGCAGGTCTTAGTTATACCAGCAGGTTATCTAGCATAAGATAAACCTCAATAACAGCCCAGAGATGTTGCAACTGTGAAGTATGGCATTTCTGCTTAAAACTCAAAGAGTTGTGAGTTGTTTTGCTATCTCACAGGTGGACAGCAGGTACATGCTCAGCCTGGGTAATCTAGTGAGTGGCTCGGTGGACCGTAGGTACCTGCTTTAGGAGAGCTTTGGGCTCAAATGATGATATTAACTGGATCTTAATCAACAGGACCTCAGACACCAGCATCCCCATCCTTAACCCAACAAGTGCTTGCATATGGAGCTGAGTCTCAGCCCTGGTAATTTAGTGATAGAGCTCAGAGTGTCTGAGCCCTCAGTTAGGATTTGGGCATCAGTTCCCCTCTCTGCTGAGCCTCTGAACACAGCCTTCATGGCTCACTTAGCATACAGTGCCTAACTGCAGGTCTCCTTCCTCCTCCTAAGGAGGCCTTATTACATTTACAAACATTTGCAAAGGTGCCTCATCAACTGCCTTCAGCCCCTTCTCTGAACTCTTCCTACAAACAGATGATGGGATAGTAGACAAGGTATGCTGAGATCTCGGGTGACCACGCATAAATGCACATCCTCATTGCTTCCTGTCCTTGGTACCCATCAATCTATTTCAACTGAAAGCACTTTACAGAAATGCTCATTTTTCAGTCTGTATTTGAACAGCCAACTGCAATAAAAGTTTGGGCCATGATTAAGGTTCCTGGAAACTAAAATAGTACAAATAAATAATAACAACATAAACACATTATGAGTTCAGATGTTTATGCCCTTGCTGCAGGAAAATCATTCATATCCACAGGGAAAATAAGACCCAGAGTGTCTACTCCATGCTTAATGATGTTGCAAGCTGCAGCATTTCTAAAGGTCACTGGAAAATAAATGCTCATTTTTGGGGGTGTTGACTGGACAACATGGAACAAATAATCACATGGACTTGTCCACCACCACAGCTGATCTAGAAGGAAAAAAACACTTGAAAATCCTTTGGTATTAAAATATAGTCTAAGTTTGTGTATGCAAGAAGAGAGGCAAAACTAGGCCTAAGCTATTGTCACAAAATATCCCCAGGCTAGCTGAGAAGTTGCCTCCTAGCTGCTGCTTCAGGATCTGATATTTAAACTAACTTTCAAATGTGACCACACCGAGTCAATGGTCCTTGAGAGTCCGACTGACATCACCTCAACTGCAGTTCATCACCGGATCTACTGACCCTGCTCCAGAGTAGCCCTCAGGCTAGTTCCCTTGCACAGCTTCCTGATCTTTCTGTGGCTTCTCAGCTGGACTGAGCATGGCAGCAACTATTTTTCTTGACAAAACCCAGCAATAACTTCAGATGGTCTTTTCTATGTCTTTCAGCAGCAAAGTGTCTTTTACAGCTCCTATATCCACTCCTTCCTTTTGCCCACACACCTATTAATGGGGAGAATCAGGTCATAAAACAAAAGTACATTGAAATTTAAAATACCAGAGGAAAGGCAGGTTATTTTAGTATCTAATCTAGTTTACATATGACCAAGTAAACACTATGGAGATACCACAGGAATAGGTCACACAGGCTTCCATACATGACTTGGAAGAATATCCATGTAACTACAGCATAAGGTAACCACTTTTTTTCTTGGTATTTTTGGGGCATAGTCTTATTAAGAAAAAAAAAAAACAAAATGCTGATGGAGTGCTTCAAAAACCTAACGTCACAAAAAGTGCTGCTAAGCTGAAAAGCCGTTTTGTCACAAACTGAATGCAAGCACTTTCTCCAAACAGAAATATGGAAATCTGCAGTAATATGTCCAGAACAGAGTGCTGCTGCAGGAATAGGAACAATATCTTTTCCATTCTTACTCAGCTGAAGTATCCCTCGATGAGGCTAGCGATTTTAACTAACACAAAATTTGCTAATTTTATTTAGCCTGTGCTGAAAGGAAAATTACTTAATGCTATGTCAGCAATTTTCTCAGACACATTTATAAAATTTCTAACACGTTCTTTTTGTGGGTTTTTTTGAAAGTTGCAGGGAACTGGAGCTGAACAAGTGTGATGATAATGTTTGGATGGATGGTGTCAGATATCTCAGAAATAATGCATGGAGAAAAATCTTCTCCCAAAAGCAAGGAAAATCCTCTCCCTGTACTTCAGAAGTTTTGGGAGGGACATTTTAACATTATCCAATGGAAAAAAACAAACAACAAAATCTTTTAAATCCATTAGAAATATTGTCTTCATTCCTCTTGAAAGCTGCTGATGAAATACTTGCAAATCAGACACAGTACAAAAGGAAGAAGTCTTAAAAATATGTAAGCTAGTATCAAGTGGTGTTTTTCAGGGCAAGGTTCCCAGCTGGACACCAGGGTCCTCACCTGCACAGGGTCACAAGCCCTTGCATTGCCTCTCTGATATCCTCCATAGACATGTGAAATGCTCATTACAAGAAGTCTGCCACAGAAACTATTTCTAGATCATGTTTCCTTGTTACAAGGCCACAGCTTGCCAGAGGAAATAAATGAAAAATCAGAATCTGCTGTCTACAGTGTGCTGTTTGTTGCAATACACCACCAACAGCTGTAGTGATGGAGGCTCTTCATTGCTGCCCAAAACTTCATCAACTATTAAACAAAATACCAAAGCCAAAGACCCAGTTCATTAATTTATTACTGAAAAGGGAATGAACGAAAAGCTCAGTTTTGTCTTGAGTGGTCAGCTTAAAGTGAGATTGCATCTTTCCTGCTTGAGGGCATTCCTGCAGGTATTCTTCTTATTGCAGGGGTGACCCTACAACGTAACTTGGGTCAGCTGAGTTTGGCTACAAAGTTAGTAAGAAACCAAGCCACAGGCAAGTGTCAGTGTTATAACACAGCACAGAACGTGTAGATGCAAGGTGGAGCCAAATTCTCTCTGACAATGCATAATGTACACAGCACTATTTTGCCCTTATGATGTTGCAGATGGTGCAGTCTGGAGCACTATCTTGCCAAAAGCTTTTAACAAAGGAGCTAAGGGGTCATTAACTTAAAACTTCCTCACAGAGATAATAAACATTAAGTTTAAAGTCCCTGCTTCTACCTTCCTCAATAAGCCAACACCTATCCCTCTATAACAAGTAGAAATGTGAGTATCAAAGCCACAAAACCAGACTTGTCCTCAAAGAAGTGTGCTTTCGGAACAGCAAATGCCTTTTAAACTGCTTCGTCCCTCAAGACTACAGCACAGGAGGCATATCTGCAATTGCCAGTTCACACAGCCAACGATTAGCTGAGACACTGTCCTAAATATTAGAAAACACAAATCATTGCTTTCCCTCTGGAATGATACTGCTCTAGGCACAAGCGATGGGGAAATGCTGTACAAAACACTTCCCTACGCCCCTCTTCATAGGTGCTGGAAAACCATGGAAAATAAGAGTAATTGCTGCCCGAGAGGCAGACTTCTCTCAATCACAACAGGATGAATTAGTTTGGCTCCTAAAGGTGGAATACCAAAGACAGTGCGGATGAGAACTAGGTCATGGCATGCTGCATTGTGGTTCCAAGTCACTTGTTGCCACAAGATATATTTTTCCATGTATTATATGAAAATTAAGAAAATACCGCTTACCTGAGGGCCGATCAGGCCATTGATTCCTGGGAATCCTGGTTCTCCCTTTTTACCCTGTTCAACAGAACAGCAAGTATTAAACACCAGGGCAAAGACTGCTACTGACTTTCTAAAGTACCCCAAAACTGGTAAATCATCATAATGTGGGTACACAAAACACAAAGGCTAGAAACGAAGGCAGCAGACACCATTTGGACATAAAACTCCAGTTGTCTTTGACAGGTCTGTATCTCTCCAAATTGTGATAATAGCCCCCACAGATGAAGGCTGGCCTCATGCACATCTAGACGTCTCTTACACTCTGTAGTCCCATCAGGGTGATGCCTGCAGGGGGTCAGAAAAGTCACAGTGCTGAGATACAGCCAAGGATGTTACCACATATAGACAAATGCTGAGAGGCACTTCCATTGCTGCTGTCTAGCCCTTCACCCCTTCTCAATAAAGCCAAGAAGTACCCCTTGTATTCCTTGCACTGCCTCATGCATTAAAAAATACAATAATTAAGAACTCTGATGCCTGGATGAATACAAAATATTCACAATCTCTAAGCCACGAAACAGGAGTCCATGAGGCGTTTCTAACTAGGGTTGGCATTACCATCAATAGACAGCGCTCACTGACTCCTCTCCAGGCAAAAAAGATTCCTGCAGAGGAACCAGACACTTCACTGGTGCAAGGGAAGGATAAGTCAGGACCCGGAGTATACCCTTGAGACAAGTTCACCTAGACGGATGCTGCGACATCTGTGTTCCCCATGGGGTTGACCTCAAATAGTCCACAGTGAAAAATCCTACACTTGAATAGGAACTACACTAGAAGAGGAAGAAAGCATGTAGTAAGGATGCATGAAGAGCTGGAGGTAAGGCAGAGGTTGGATTTATTTCTCATCTCAACAGCTGACTTGCTGTTACTTTGGGCAAGTCACATGTTTTGTGACTCAGATTTCTTGTGAAAATAATCTGTCCTTCCCTGATGTGTAATAGAAATTAAATCATTAATATTTCTGAGGTTGTTAGTAATTTACTAGGAGTGTACAAGAGGAGTCATGTAAATAACCAAAAGACAGAGAAGTGATTTTTTTCTCCCTCATTTCTATTTCTCATCTAAACTGATTTTCTTTTTAGAAGGATATTATAATTAAGCAAGTTTTGTGTCACTGATGATGTGGTTGGTCACACAGATATGTTAGAGTCTATAATTTTCCCTTTATTTTCTTCATTGAAATATGTCCAGAAACAACACCTATAAACAACAGCTTCCTGCTAACTTCAATGAATGAAAAAACTAAAACATCACAAACAAAACACATTTTCATCATATTTTCCCCTGTTTTGACTGAGATTCATTAGCTGGTGTGTCAGATTCTGATCTTTTCCTTATTTTTCTCACACAAAAGAAGTGCATCTGTCATATACAGAAGAATTTAAGAAGAAATTTGAAGGAGTGATTATTAGGTCCTTGGGTATCAGAAGGAGTTTGTAGCCATTTCCAGGACCCCAATACCCATAAGAGTCTGCATTGTATATTCAAGTACATGCATTATTTACGAGTGCTCCTTCTGCTTTTTCAACATGCTTCACTTCTTTGCTTCTCAAAGCCAAAAAGAGCCTATTTTTAACCTGAAGTACTCATGTCACCACATGATTCAACATGTTTTCTACTTAAAGATGTGCATTTTGCCAACTGCCAAGGTGCTCATATGAAGGATACTGTTAAAATACTCATTTAAATACATAAATAAGCTTATGAACAGAGCATACAGGGTGCAGTGTGTGGGGCCAGACATGGGAGATGAGTATGACTGCATGTCACCTTCAGTTTCGTATCAACACGGGACCCATGCGTTAAGGTGGCTGGTTCCACAGCTACAGCACCGAGACCAGCATACAACACAGTGCAACTGACTCCTTCATGTCCCGCCAACCTTGCTGAGCACTGGGCATAATTAGCACCCACCCTGTACTTCCCCTTGCAATGTTTATGCATCTCTTTAGACTCTAATTCAGAGATAGCATTAGAGGAAGGAACCTGATATAAACACTTATGATAATCCCTTGAAGGAGCATAATGGTATTAGCTTCCTAAGTAGTCAGCCTAAATCAGGTATTGCAAGTTGAAGAGCGTGAACATACCCTGTTGTGTACTCTACACAAAACCACAATGGGTGATACATACATTAGTGTTTAGGTCAACAAAATCCCAATGAGTGTCGTAACCTTGCAAGTGAAGAGATGGAAGTAGTACATGTAGACCTGATTTGGAGGTCCACAGGAGTGTGGCTTTAGCAGCTCCAAAGCTTAAGGATGTTATCTGGTTACAATTTGTTGAACTTCTGCTTTTTGAAAACTTGATCCCACCTGTAAAATCTTTTGTGGAGAACCTGAGGAAGGTTGTAGTAGCACCTTCTCCCAAAACTCATCTCAGAAGCCAAGAAGGTGGAGGAAAGACATGTTTTGCCTCCTGTGACAAGCATGCACTGGTTGTTCTGTTGCTACACTCATGGCCAGGCACACTAAACTGTGGCAGCAATGAGAGACATGAGAGAGGCCTAGCCTTTCCTTGGGTATAACGCTGAGAAACTTTGGTGCTTATCAAAACACTGAGAAATCCCTTAAAGCAACATATAATTATACTGATAAAGAGGCTGAGAGTGTAATTTCTGTGAAGGGGATATTTTGGCCACTCAGATGTTAGCCGAAATCAAACTACAACAGATTTGCACCGTAACATTACAGCCTGTCCATAAAGTACAGAAATACTTGCTGGGAGAAATTATACCTATAAGAGCAAAGCTCACCAAAATGTCACATTGCCTAATAGCATGACAGATAAAACCAGCAATTATGCTCTGTTACTTATAGTGAGAATCAGCCAAGTGTGCCAGAATGCGTATCCTTCGACTATATGGAATGCATATTTGCCTTCATCAGCAATTTGAACAATATCACAGGTAAAAATGTGTGGGTTATTAGAAATGGATATATTTACCTCACTGACAATTACAGCTTCATTTCATCAATGTTTGAACTCCCTGAAGGTACCAGTCTTTTACAGTCTCCCTATGTATTGGATAATGACAGTAAGTTATGAAGTGACAGCATCTCCCTAGCTTGAGGATATGAATACCACCAGGGTTGGCCAGCTTATGGGTGATTATTGGGGCTGTTATGACAAACCAAAAAAAGGGCCATAACAATTTCTGGACATCGAGAGACTAAACCTTGGGACTGGCTCCTTCCAAAAAGTCTACCTGATTTGCTGGTCAAACTTCTTCTCCTCTCTCTCTTGGATTATTTACACATCTGCCCCTGGAGATACCAATCAGCTAGCTCCTTCCCTTGGACTCTGTGAGTCTAAGGTTGTTCAAATCAAGGGGAGTTCATACACAGAGAGAAGAGAGCTGAAGACTGCCCATTTGAAGTTCTGACTAGCCAGAACAGGAACATTATATGCAACAACCTACTTAGACAGGAGAGACATGGGTCAAGAAGGGGAAAGTCAAATACACGTATTTCTGTCCCACCACCAAATGCATGAAGAAGAGCTCAGCAGCTGACTAGAGATCTGATAAACTTATCTCCCTCGTGACAGCTAACAGGGATAAACTTCTCATGTGTTGGCAAGTGCTCTTAACACGTAAAACAAATATGTAACACTTACTGAGACTCATAGCCTTGTAATCTAGTTGCAAAGAGACAAGAAAGATTTGTTAAGCTCCTGTGCTGCTCTGATTTCTGGAATAAACATTCATTGGATGTGGACACATGAACACAAAAATCTACTGAAACAGGACAGCTCAATTAATGATGCAGAAGACACCCCTTTGCAACTCATTCCTGGAGCTGCACTTGTTCCTCTTGCCACCAACCTGACAGACCATAACACCAAACTTTGCAATTAGCTCACAAAAAAAGGGCTTGTAGTAAAATTTTTCTAAGTTACCTCTGTTTCTACATCCCGCTCACTCTCATTCTGTGCTTCACATAAATAATTTTGTGCATGAAGTAACTTGAAAAAAGGATAAATCATATTACTTATCTGCCTGACTCATACATTGGCGTCTTAAACATGGAGAAGGATATTTGTTAAAGGTTACTATTCTAAAAAGATATTTTCCACTAAGTTTTTTCCCCATAAGACCATTCTTACTATACTATGGGAATCCTGTATTTTTTTTTTTCATTTTGCACTGATTGTCCTTTGACCATGGGAAAACTTTGACAACGCAAATTTGGAAAATTAGGCTGCAGTACAGCACATCAAACTCAGAATGGGTCTGGATAGCTGCTACCTCATGCCCATGTGGAAACTACTGCTATAGGATAAATGTTGTCTCTTGGTTTCCTCCTGAAATTTCAATCACTTGAATGAGCCTGTATCATATCAATAAGAGGCAAATTCTTGAAATCCAAATTATTTTGAGCACACTTAAGAACCCTGTGCTTAGGCTGGATTACCCAAAGATCTGCACGCTTTCCAGGAGCATGTCATATATCTGCACCTTTTGTGTCTATCAGGCAAAAAGTTGAGTTTATTTCAAACAAATACTTCATTAGATTTGGTGTCAAAAAACTTAAGAGCAAAATCAAAGTACTACAGTTCTCTTCAATTTCACAGAAGAAAGTGGAGGACAGGAAGAGGGGAAAAAAATACTAACCCACCCTAAACTGAAATGAGACTCTCGGAGTTCTACTCCTTTTTCAGGCAGTTTTAGTAAAATCAGAGAGACAGTACTATCTATCACTCAAAGGTCTTATGGGACAGATGAGAACAGCAAAGCTTCTTTCTTCCCAACATAACCCAGTTGCCTGGTTCAGGCTGGAACTCTTATCTCCTGTCCCTAGACAGGATGAAAGGATGGACATGAATTATCAGATTACCAATTCAGCAGATGTACTGAGGAGACTGTGCATTTTTTCTGTGCCTGTAAAATACTTCAGGACCTGAAAACAAAGCAGGCTAATAGAGCAGTGCTTTTAAATTCCTGAAAGATGATTTTTTTTTCTGAGCTTATGCTCGTCTTAGTGTATTTCCACTACTGGGCTACTCCTTAAAATGTACGCAGCCTTCCGATTCTCTTTCTGCAGTAAATATGTCTGTCAGTGTGCAATATTACAATTACATTGAAAACACACACTCCGTATCGGAGCTCTTGGGAACGGGATGCAGGAGGAAAAGGTTCACATTCAACAAGCTTAGCTTACGGTAAATTTGGCAACCAGACCCCTATAATACCATCAGCTTTTTTTTTTAGAGCATAACAGCCCCTTCACACCCTGCTCCCAAACACATCTGGTTTCATTTCTTTCTAAATAAAGCATGAAGAAGTTGCTCTATCACATTCTTCAGTCAGCTCAGGAGCCTTTCTTTTTCTAATGCCAGTTAGGGTCCTGTAACGCCTTCTTCAGTCTGTCTTCTGCTCCCTCAGACCCCATCCTCCTACACATCAACAAATCTCAACCTCAGAGCACACTTTCTATGACTTACCAGTGACCTTTATGCTTTTGAGAACACCTAAGAGTATGCTGCTTTCTTGTCCACGACTTCTGGAAAGTTTGTCTGAGAGTAACATGGTGATGCTCGAAACAACTTGAAGGTGACCTATTGGGTATGGCTGAGCTATATCTAAAGTTCTCTATGCTTTCAGATAGCAAGGCTGGTTTGGTGGCAAGCCCTTGACAGGCAAAAGAGATGTAGAATAGACTCCTAGAATCATTTAGGATGGAAAAGACCCTTAAGATCATAGAGTCCAATCACAAACCTAACACTAACAAGTCTACCACTGAAGCATGTCCCTAAGCACCACATCTACATGTCTTTTAAATACCTCTGACAATGGTGATGAAATCATTTCCCTGGGCAGCCTGTTCCAATTCTTGATAACCCTTTCAGTGAAGAAATTTTTCCTAATATCCAATCTAAACCTTCCCTGATGCAACTTGAGGCCATTTCCTTTCGTCCCATCACTTGCAGCTTGGGAGAAGAGCCTGACACCCACCTCACTACAATCTCCTTTCAGGTAGTTGTAGAGAGCAAGACGGTCTCCCCTCAGCCTTCTTTTCTCCAGACTAAACAACCCCAGTTCCTCCAGCTTCTCCTTGTAAGACTTGTTCTATAGACCCCTCACCAGCTTTGTTGCCTTTCTCTGGACACTGCCAAGCACCTCAATGTCTTTCTTGTAGTGAGGGGCCCAAAACTGAACACAGTATTTGAGTTGCGGCCTCACCAGTGCCAAGTACTGGCGGACAATCACTTCCCTACTCCTGCTGGCCACACTATTTCTGGTACAAGCCAGGATGCTGTTGGCCTTCTTGACCACCTGAACACACTGATGGCTCATATTCAGCCGGCTGTCAACCAGTATCCCCAGGTCCTTTTCTGCCGGGCAGCTTTTTAGCCATTCTTCTCCAAGCCTGCAGCATTGCATGGAGTTGTTGTGACCCAAGTGCAGGATGCGACACTTAGCCTTGTGGAATCTGATGCAATTGGCCTCAGCCCATCTGTACAGTCTGTCCAGATCCCTCTGCAGAACCTTCCTACCTGCAAGCAGATCAGCACTTCCAACACAACTTGGTGTCATCTGCAAATTTACTGAGGGTGCACTTGACACCCTCGTCCAGATCATTGACAAAGATATTAAACAAAACTGGCTCCAATACTGAGCTAATACGGGTTCTTGGTCTTATGTGTGGTCTTAACCAATCTGTAAGATCAAGGCCAGAAGAAGCCTTGGGCCATCAGATGCCCTGGTGACAGAGCTTCTTCACCGCACTTGGTTGTTCAGCCATACTTGCACCACACATCAGAAGACTCTGCGCTGCTCCAAGAAATGTCCAGTCTAAGCAGGGGTGATGGACAAACGTTTATGCAAGCACAGTGAATGCATTTAAATGAGAGATAAAGCCTGCAGTAGCCATCTTAAGAAATTAAGTAAAGGCGCTTTCTTTATTATAACACAAATGATGACTCTTTTCTAAAGATTATGCCTTGTTTATTGTCAACTGTACTACCCCATATATTCTTTTATTTCTTCAGCAATAATGGGAACAACAACTTCAGTCTAAAAGAATATCATACTTCCTCTTTTCCTAGAAATCTTTCTAAGATGTATGACCTTATTCCTGTCAGCCATACTGTCATTAGGGTATTTGGCACAATATGCCATCTTCTATGGAATCTGCACACTGTGTAGGTAGCTCCTGCATTGTATTTCTAACACCAGCCAACGTTGCCTCTGTCTTTGCATAGGTCAGGATCCTTCATTTGCAGTGGACAGTGATCTGAGAAATTAATTCCTCTATTAAATGGTTCCAAACACATCTTAAGTTCATTAGTAGTTTGTGTCAGCTGCATTACAGCTAGCTAAAGAACTACAGGCTTCTAAGAATTCCAACAAATGGTCATATCTACATCCCTGTGTTGGGACAGGTGCTCTGTTCATGTATTGACTTCATTTACCTCTTAGTTGTGAACCATAAAGAAAAACCGGGGTTGAATCATACTGCAAAACTCTAAATGCGTTACATCAGCCCCTGTGCAGCGTGCTACTTGAAAGGATCCTGAAGTCATTCTTGCACTGTAATCTGTTCCTTATTTATTATAAGATATTTATTTATTACAAGATAATAGTACTATATTATTAAATTTTCAGGAGATATAAATTGGTCCAGTATCATGTCTTGAAATACCAGAGGGACCAGCCAAGCAGATGGTTAGTGATATTCATCTGTTCTACACAGGTCTGCTAAAAGGAGTTTCAAATATTTCTCCAGTTATGTCTGATTTTTCTGTCCTTACCGTAGCAAAAAAGGCTACGTCTATGCTAAATACAGTTGGCCAGGGCTCCATATGCAAGAGCACAGGAGCCTGTGCTCATGCTGCTAAACTCTCCTCACAAATGAGGATGGTTTTTGTCATCCAGCCTGCCAGATACAGTCACCTTGCAATGCAGAGACATTTGTGGGAGACAGCTGTTTGGCATGACCCAAAGGTGTGCTGGGGAACATACTCAGTGTTAAACAAACCCATGCTCACACTGCTGTTCTGGCTGTTAGGTTTGCTCACTTGTACAGCGTTACACTCATACCCCTATTGACAGGGGTTGCAGAGGTGAAGAGATGCAAGTGTCTTAGATTTGAATCATAGAATAGTTTAGAATCATAGAATTATTTAGGTTGGAAAAGACCCTTAAGATCAAGTCCAACTGTTAACTTAACATTGCCAAGTCCATCACTAAACCATGTCCCTAAGCGCCACGTCTACACATCTTTTAAACACCTCCAGGGATGGTGACTCAGCCACTACCCTGGGCAGCGTTTTCCTGTGCTTGATAACTCTTTCAGCGAAGAAATTTCTCCTAATATCTAATCATCAAGCCAAGTCTTACCACAAGACAGGTCCGGAGCCACAAATCAGACCAAGGCATTGTGATCCCGTCCATGTCCTCCACACCAGGCTACGCTGCTAGAAAGACTTCTTGTTTGGGTGTGTGCAAGAGGGTTCACTACAGCTCTGAGCTGTGATTTCAGAGCCTGCCCTCATTTCACATACAGTCATTTAAAACTAGACTCAAATAAATATTTGTGGAGATTTCTGCTAATGGCATTTTAGCTGCTAAGACTGTCTAGAGAAATACTTTCTTTCTGCAACCAAATTTCAGTGGAGGAAAAGAGGGTTTTCAGGAGTAGTCAGCATGGATTCACCAAGGGGAAATCCTGACCAATCTGATAGCTTTCTACGATGGCATGACTGGCTGGGTAGATGAGGGGAGAGCGTGGATGTTGTCTACCTAGACTTCAGCAAGGCTTTTGACACTGTCTCCCATAACTTCCTCCTAGGGAAGCTCAGGAAGTGTGGGCTGTATGAATGGTTGGTGAGGTGGATTGAGAACTGGCTGAATGGCAGAACTCAGAGGGTTGTCATCAGTGGCGCTGAGCCTAGTTGGAGGCTGGTAACTAGTGGTGTCCCCCAGGAGTCAGTACTGGGCCCAATCTTGTTCAACTTCTTCATCAATGACCTGGATGAAGAGTTAGAATGTACCCTCAGCAAGTCTGCTGATGACACCAAACTGGGAGGTGTGGTAGATACACCAGAAGGCTGTGCTGCCATTCAGTGTGACCTGGATAGGCTGGAAAGTTGGGCAGAGAGGAACCTGATGAGGTTCAACAAGGG
>Ga0065711_1034031_pt1 | contig 24402 bp, 9 predicted proteins | sample Hoacrofraction12_FD_59098 | JGI IMG/M metagenome (GOLD analysis project Ga0065711, IMG submission 59098) | Hoatzin crop microbial communities from Cojedes, Venezuela - Epithelial fraction 12 v2 (version 2) | ecosystem: Host-associated > Birds > Digestive system > Esophagus > Crop | place...
GGAAAGTCGTCCTCTTTGTAGGCTTCTTCTCTTACCTCCGGGGCCTGGGATTTCTGAGGGCCAGTCTTAGCACTGAAGACTGAAGCAAAGAAGGCATTCATTAGCTCTGCCTTCTCCGCATCCTTTGTGGGTGTCTAGATTGCTTAAATGATCTGTCACCTGCTCCACCTCAACAAAGGGAAGGCCATCCTTTTGCCAGGCTTCCTCTCTTATCTCCAGGGCCTGCGATTCCTGAGGGCCACTCTTGGCACTGAAGACTAAAGCAAAGCAGGCATTCAGTTACTCCACCTTCTCTGTACCCTGTGTCACCAGGGCATCCACCTCATTCAGCAACGCCCCCACATTTTCCCTGGTTTTCCATTTGTTGCTGATGTACTTGAAGTAGCCCTTCTTGTTGTCCTTGACATCCCTTGCTAGATTTAATTCCACATGGACCTTAGCCTTCCTCATTGCATCCCTGCATGCTGTGAAAACCTTCTTGTATTCCTCCCAAGTGGCCTGTCCCTCTTTCCAGATTCCATGGACCTTTCTCTTCTGTCTGAGCTCCGCTAGAAACTCCTTGCTCATCCATGCACGTGTTCTGCCTCCTTAGCTAGATTTCTTGCTCAGGGGAATGCACATGTGTAGCCATCTATGACAGTATTTCAGTCATGTGAGTTGTCCCACCATGTCTCTGTTTTGAACTGAAAGAGGGTAGATTTATATCGGACATAAGGTAGAAATTTTTTACAAAGAGGACAGTGAGAAACTGGAACAAGTTGCCCAGAGGGGTAGTGGAGGCCCCGTCCCTGGAAACTTTCAAGTCCAGGTTGGACAGGGCTCTGAGAAACCTAGTCTAGTTGCAGATGTCTGTGCCCATGGCAGGGGGCCTTGGACTAAATGATCTTGAAACACTGCTTCTAACCCAAACCATTCTATGATTCTATGATTCCATATTTCAAAACTATTCTTTCATTTGTGAGGCAGTGTTGTCCTGGTAAAGTAGGTGCATTCAGTGTGTAAAAGCTTTTTAAGTCCTGATGCTTCAATAAACATCAAACAATGTATTTCAGAATCCAGATCACAGCTGCTAACTAACTTCTCACAGTGCTAAATAATCTTTCTCTTCCACATGTGTGTGCACATACACAGAAAACCCCAAGCCTAAAGCAACTGACTCTCCTCAAGAAGTCTAAAGGAATTCTTTTACAACAAGTTACATATAATGTAGTAGTTATATAATTTTGTGTATGTGCCTGTATTTAAACTCCCTTATTATGTACTGGAATAACTCTTCTTAGCAGGTCTGATTTTTCATGTAGCTATGGAATTAAGATGTTCTATATACATAGAAAAAACATTTACAATGTTTCTAGAAAAAAAAAAAAAAATAGAAAATAGAGCTTATGTTTACAGCAGTTCCCAGAACTGCTTGGCTGTGGTTTTCAGTTTCAGTCAAATGGCTCAGGAGACAAATTTTTAACCCATCATAATTATAGAAGGCACCAAGAAATACAAATGCTGAGACCTTCTTAATGGGCCTTTCTTTCAGTTCCTCATAATGCTCAGGAATGTTACTGTTTAGGCTGAAAATATTCATGTTTACTTTCAGCCCAAAGAACTCTCTCTGAAATTTTAAAGATAATTCCTTCTTTTTAACAGTCATAGAGGAGAAGTAGAGGAGTCATTATGTCTTCATTCACCTCATTCACCTCTTTCTCCCTCTCTGTATTTAAATACTTCCACGCATCCTTTTCCTAGTTCACCTGGAAACAACTACGTATGTGTTCAACTCAGTCCATGTGAGTTAGTCTACTGAGGTTCCACAGAGAGGTAAAGTTTAATATAAAATATGGAAAGAGAAAAAACAGAGAGGGGTGGTGAGACCTCTAAGAAAACATGTCATGCTGACTCTCCTCAAGGCAGAATCAACTGTGCTTGCATGCCTATTTAACATATTCTGAAAAAAATCTAATGAAGTACGTCTTCAGCATTTCAGGATTTTATATTATTTTTTTCCAACATTCAGGATGCTGTTACACAATTTAATATTTTTTTCTTGGAACCCAATCAACTTACATGTTGCTTCATCAGAATATCCATATTTGAACATCATGAGTCCCCACTCAAATCAAATAAAGAGTTAAATGAGCTTAAGCATCTATGTCTGTTATGACTCTATTTTTTAAGGAGTTATGGTGTTTTTATTTGTATCCTTGCTTGTTGCAGATCAGCGTCAAACTTAGAGAATCTTGCTAGTTTTCTATATTTTGACTTTTTTACAAATCCAGAGTTACTAGTGTAGTATCTTAAAACAACTCTTATTTTCTGGAAAAGAAAGCTCTTTCAGGTGCTAGCTACCTATCTTGAAAAGAAACATAGCAGAATCATTTTTTAATCCAACTATAAATACAGCTAGACATTGCTTTCTGTTCTGTATTCCTGAAAGTTTATAGGGGAATCTTAAAAATAGGTCGACGACAGATAACTCACAGGGAAAAAATACACCAAACACAAAAACTCCAAACAAGCAAACAAACAAACAAACAAAAACTCCAACAAAAACTGTAGGGAAGTTCAAATTTGCCATACAAAAGTCTGCATCTCTGGTGACGTTTGATATATTTTGGTTTACATCTCTACAGAAGGGATGGAATCCAAAAGTTTTCAAATTTGAGAACTATCAGAATATACTTGTCTTTATGAAATTTTCTTCCAAGATTATGTATAAAAAATGGAAGTGACTCCATGACAGTTTCTGAATGAATGCATAGGATGAAATAAACCCTGCCTGTAGGGATGCACTACCTGAGTGGATATAAAAGAACCATTGCAAAGAAACCTGAGCCACAAAGATAAAATGCTGTGCTCAACATCTGTCTGTGCATGTAGATGGGAAGTATCTGTCTGGAGTCTTATTTGCTTCGAGTATTCCAAAAGAACACCTTACAGGATGAAGACTCAAAATATTACGAAAGTCTTGTGTCATATAGGGAAGTGAACCCAAGACTCCTTCATATACATGTATATATATTCCTTTATATATTAAATATATATATATATACACATACACCTTCCTCCCATCTTGCATAATGCCCTTGTTTGTGCACAACTCAAGAAATTGGATGCTGACTCAGACTTTTCCTGAGACAGGTCTCAATAAGATTTGTTTGCTTCAATTAATTCAGCAGCTTTCCCTTTCCCTTCTTATTGCTAAAATCCACATACATATTAATTAGGTTTGTCTTGAGTTAGATATCTTGTCTGCCTTAGAAAGAGTGTGAGATGAGTTTGCTTGCCAGGCAGAGTTTCTTAAGCTCTTACTGCTCTAATTATTTCTCAGAAGTATTTACCAATGGGAGCAAAATTAAAAGAAAATCACACAGATGGTAAATCAGTTGAAGAATGTGTTTAAAAATAGTGTGTGAAAATGGTTAGAAATTGTCTCTTGTTAATCCTTACACAGAAAAATGGATAAATATGTGAGTTGGCATTTGCTTTGGTTAATTCAGCAATTTTTCTATTAGCAGACTATCTTGAATCCTTTTGCAAATTCTAGGTATGAATGACCTCAGTCCACCAAGGCAGTAATAATAAACATTATTATGAATGGATATACTTATGTCTTTGTTTTATTCAATTGAACATGTAAGACAGCTAAGTTGTAGCATGATAAGAAATTAAGTGTAAATCTATTTCCAGAATACTTCCTCATTACCTCTTAGAAAAACTATATTTTTTTGAAGTTAATTTAAAAATCTATTTTTACTTAAAAGACACTGAATCTTACCTTCCCCTTGTCTTTCTCCTTTTCACCTTCTTGCTCATAGTACTAGAGGTGATGTCAGTTTTAGGACCATTGCAAATGGTTACAAGTCTCATGAGGCCAATGAAATGCACCATGATAATATAAAAAACCCACATGTCCCACCCATGTTAGTAAAACAAATGGTTGAAAATATCACCATAAACACCATACCTCAGAAAAATAAGTAAGAGTGTGGGTGAACATTGCAAATCACCTGCTGTAAATAGGCTTAACCCTATTTCTTAAACCAAGTTATACAATTTTCGAAAAAAAATTTAAAAAACTGAAATTACATGAAAGGCCATACCTTTGTTATCTGATGTTTTGATGTCCATAGGTAGCTTGGCATAGACTGTTTCCCATAGGAAAAACTATCCAGTAGATGAGATATGGTGTAAATTTGCGATAATTGGAACCTGATGAGTGCTAACCCAGGTGATCTTCTCAGGAAGAGATTTGTTCGACTACTCAGGTTTCTACCGTGACTCCCTGTTAGATGCTTAAGGTGGGGCTGTTACTTCAGAGGTATACAGAGGTCACTGGCTTTCCAGACATGTGTCAATTAATGAAAAACTGGGTAGTGTCATTAAAGAATTACTTTATTTCATTGACATCCTTGTACTAAATAGCTGAGTGAATGTTTTTGCTTGCCTTCCAATTTTTTTTCCATTACACACATCAGCAGAGTAGAGCAGTTGAATAGATGCTTTAGAAAGATTTCCAGATTAGAGATGTTCCAAACTATGTACGAAGCAATGACGAAGCCAGCAAACTGACACACCTACCGTTTTATGAAACTGCTTCTGGTGTATTATTTCTAAAGAGCCAGGATATCTCTACAGAGATCAAGCAGTGTAACATTCAAAAGAAAAGGACTTCTTGTGCAATTCACCTGGCTCCTTGTCTGTTTGTCGACCTAGTTTCAATTGTGGCTTAAAACTAAGAAAAAAAGGTACTGCATCTGAATACATTTAAAATTCATGGAGTTTTGCACATCGTCATGGGTGTATACTCTGACTGGAGCCTTTGAAAGCAAATCTGTAACAGTCCCATTGAAGAACTTCAGGAGTGAGTTAATCTTACCTGACATTGTATGTCCAAAAATTAGATATCTAAGTTGAAATGAATCACCCCACTACTGGGAAATTCATCTGTCCTATCATAAGCCCCTACATTAAGACCAGGCTGCTTGTTATTTAGACTCACATCTTTCTCTTCACTGATAATAAGGAATCTAGAATGGCTAGCTCAGGATTTGGACAGTTTTAGTACCTAAATTGGAGCAACAGGATGCAATCCTAAAAGTCCTTCAGTTTACTTCATAGGTCACTGGATCAGATGTAGCTTTTCATTTTCAACAGAACATAGGCAATATCATGTGTATTTATACAGTCATGTAACTTTACATGCATGCTGATGCATAGCTTCTGTTATGCTAGATATCATATATACATGTATAAGATCTCAATCTTAAAAATAGTTATCATCTTTCCCAGTTGTAATCATATTCTTAGGCAGCATAAAATCCATGACGCTTAAAGAAGTGCTTCTATACATTTAAATGTTGATTCTATTACCATAAACCTGTGTAGATATTGTTACAATCAGGAGTCTTATCCTGATTTACAGATAAGGAACTGAATATTTTCATAAACAGGGATAATAACACTGACTGCAAACAGATTAAATAACTTGGTTAAGGCTGCACAGGAAGTCTGTGGTGGATCTGGAGCAATACCCAGGTATTTGTCTGAGATCTATGTCCTGAGTTCTGGACACAGGAAGGATTCCCACCGAGATGAGTAGAACAACTCCAGGTTTACTTCCTAAGTGGGAGGGAAAAACTGCTTTTTAAATGCAGTTTGCTGTGATTAACCAGCTGAGATTAGCAGTAAGGGTATAGGCTCATGTTACTTTCTGCATATAAGAAAAAATATTCCTCAATATAACACTATCACCGCACAGATTTATGGGGCTCTTTACACATCACACATCAGTGGAAGCATCTGAATAAATGTGGTTTAAATTCAGCTGGTTTTGTCTCTCCAGTGTGTGGCATTTGCTGTAGATTTAATTTTTAAAACTTGCTACCCACAAATGTTTTAGATCACAACTGGAAACTTTTAGGGTAATTACTGGGTCACATTACAGACGTGAAATGGGTGGTTCTGCTAACCAAAGGCAGAAGCATAAAATGCTTATTTCTTTCATCATGAAGCTACTAAATGTTTCCATATTTCTGAGATACTATCACCATTCAAGGAGAAGCTGGCAATTTCTTTTGTTTGTCACCAGTTATCTTTGCCACTGATTTTGAAAACAACTAACTCATCTCTCATATTTGTGTTATCTGGATTTGAGTATCTATAGCATATGGGTAAATACCGTAATGCAGGGAGGAGTTCCTACAAAGGAATTCCATATACAGCTATATAAAAAAAGCAGCCAATCTCTTTAAAGAAAAAAGGGTCAACCAACAGATGTAAGTCTAGTAATAGGTATCACTGTTAACACTTAGTACCTGTCTCCGATAAAGACTAAAAGTGGAATGCAACCAAATGCACCTTTGAACATTTTCCTAACACTGTGCAAAATTGCTTACTTCTTGTTACGATTAGGATTTTTCATATGATAAAAAATACCTGTTATGATATTCTGATACTGCAGCTCAAGGACCATCAGATAAATTTTCTCACTCATTTATTTTTCTTTTAAAGGTATGCTGTGAAACCCTCTTTTTTTTTCCATTCACAAAATTCAGAACATACCTTGAAAGTTAAGGTAGACAATGTCTTTCTTTGAACCAGCTTTCGCCAGCGTCAGTAACAAAAAATCTGCAGATGCACAGAGCTGGGTGGCCTGGAAAATTTGACAAAGAGGTCAAAAACAAATTTAGAAGTTAGCCTTCGCTGGAATACATTCTTCCATGACTACCTTGCATGCCATATTCAATCACAATGATTTAAAGCTGAGATAAGCCCAGGCAATGTGCAGTCATGCTTTGAATGGCAAGTAGCTGTATTTCTGTTAAACATAGCCACTGTGCAACACAAAACATTAATGAATCAGGGAGTACAATAATGAATTTTTTTGAACTTGTCTCTTGAATGTCTAGTGCAGGCATTTCTATGCTTCAGTGCAATGTAGAACTACTCAGGCACCTACCTAGATCAAGTTCAGGTGTCCTAGTCAAGGTAATCAGGGAGCTCATTTGTGTTTATTCAGCATGGCAAAGAAGTCAACATTGAACCTAGCATCCACCTGGAAATCTCGTAACTATATGAGTGAGTTCCATGCTACCTGGAACATATCTATGCTCCATATGCTTTGTGAGTGTCCAGGTGGTTATGTTTTGTTTTCCACACAAGATGCCTGCTTCATGACCACATGTGTTTGTTTATGCAGAACAAGGAACACAGTCCTGTGGAAAAAAACTATGGTAGAAGAGATAGATCTGGTAGAAGAGAGGTGTTAGTTTTCTGGCCTTTTCCATGTTGTTTTTGCTTTCTTAATGTTTCTTTAAAACACTGAATATCCTAATTTTTTTTTCAAAGAAAAGTAATAAAACACACGCCTTGATATGATCCAGATGTTGTGCTGCAGTAGGAGGCTAGGTCCATGTAGGAGCTAAATTACGTGCACTCAGCAACGTAGTAGTCAGGAAAAGTACAGCATCTAGATGATGTTGTGGATGCCCCTTCCTGGAAGTGTTCAAGGCCAGGTTGGATGGGGCTTTGAGCAACCTGGTCTAGTGGAAGGTGGTCCCTACTCATGGCAGGGGGTTTGGAAGTAAGTGATCTTTGAGGTCCCTTCCTTTGAGGACCATTCTATGAATCTGTGATTCTATGATTCTATGATGCCTGGCTTGCTTCATCCCAAAACCACCAGTTGTTCCAACTGACTGCAAAATGCATGAGCAGGTCAACGAGTCTGTATTCTTTGTAATTAAGCCTTTGCAACTAAAAATCTGTCCAAACTTATGTTGGAGTATTAATTCTGCTTCCATAAAGGTTTATTTGGAATTTTATTTTAAATTTGGGTTATCTTGCTATATTAAATTAAGATACATTTTAAAAAAAAAATCGGTAGTGAAAACAGCACTCTGTTCCACTTAGTATCTGTAAACCTCATACAGAAGCTTTGGCTGACCTGTGACGCAGCTAAAATTTAGGCAATATCCCACGTATTACCAAACCAGTTTCAGGCAGAAAGTGTCTGTATAAACAACAAAAATGTTGTAGTTAAACTGAATTAAATCTTGAAATAATTATATAAGGCAAGAGCCTTAGTTTCATGCCACCCTCCTTTCCACTCTAGAAATGCAATTGTTCTGAAAGATTTGAGTAACTAATGCTTTGGGTTGTTATGAAAATATAAAAAGTTTAAATAGTAATTAAATCCATGCAGTTTGATGATTTTAAAGTATTCAGACTGGCCAGAAAATGGATAGAGAAACCATTTAAATAAGTTCTTTGAGTCTTAAGGGTGAAATTACAATCTATCTGTGAAGCTTCCAATAAGTAGACTTGGTGATTGACATGCCCAGAGAAATAGAACCTCTTTGAGCCTGGTAAGTGCCTCTTTTAACATGCAACTTTTTTAGATTCTCTGTCGCTTAACAAGCAAGGCACAGAGGCATTCCTTATGTTCCACTCTTTACGTACACTCTTCTTGCTTTTTAAGGGAAAAAGCCTATGATATGTTTACATATCTTGAAGTAAACTGTAATAATACTTTTGGAAAAGATTTTAATTATAACAGGAATAATCTTAGTTATACATGATATTTCTCAAAGCTTCTAGGACTTCTCTGCAAATAAATTAATGCTCCTACCTACCCATAATATTTAAAAGTTGAGGTTTATTACGTTTTTTAAGATAAGCTTGAATCAAAATTCTTTGAGGTGTTTGTGTACTGTTTTAGAAAGTTCTTGCGTCAGACAGTGCCCAAGTCAATGCATATTTATTGGCTCTTCGCATCATTTACTTAGTACTACAAGTTCTGTTTTGTATGTTACCAGCTGTCAAAGTGAATTGGTCCTGAATTAGTAAAAGAAATTAATAAACTGAACATCAAATATAAGCAAAGCCTTTTTCTCCTTTTTCTAACTTCAAGGCCATAGAGTTTTAAAGAAAAAGCTGAGCTGCTGAAGAAAAGGAATTACTATAACAATTATTCTAACATACCCTGAATAAATTCTGGTTAAATATATTTATAAAATAATTTTTTTTCATTAGAAACTCAATGACAGGGTTCTTTTGGACTGAAAACTGATAGCTTGTTCCTCCATTTAATTAAAAATTCATTGAGACAGGTAGTACTGTGTATGGAAACAGAAACTTTAACAGATAGTTTTCCCAAAATACCAAATATGTAATCCAGACTTTCATAGCTTATTTTGTAATACTGTCTCATCTCACCCAAACTCTGGACATTCTGCCTCAGTAGAAAATCATCTCTAAAAGTTTCCTTCCTCCTTTATAGTCCGTTTTTGTCCAAATAAGCCCATACATTCTAGAAACTACCAGGTATTCTCTAGCATGTTTCCAGAAGAAATGTTTATCATGGGAAATTAAAATGAGAATAATGTGCAAAAATACTCATTACATAAATTTCTATAAGCACCTTATTTAGCTTTTGAAAGATGATGAAAAACACAGAGAGATGCATTTTCTAAGACCAGTTCAAGTAACATGTGCAATTTTAGTCCTACAGCTAATGCTTTTTAGACAGTAGCTCTCCATAGTAGATGCTGCTCTGGAGAAGCAAGAGGGACTTTTTAAACACCTGAAATCCTGCTGTGTGCTTCTGGTTGCCTGTAATGTAATCCATCTTTAATGGATGTAAGTCAAAACAATTTTGCAATCATGCATGATCCTGCTTATATTCTTAACAGCTCCAGACTAAACATCTCAATTGACTTCAGTCAGTGTGCCAAATCATGGAAGTGCTACTAAACGTGTGTCCAACAACATTAGTTTACAGGTTTTTGCTTGCAAAATCTTTGGATGTTCTCTTCAAAGAATTAATTTTTTCCTTCTGTGAGCCTGGTGCATGACATGTAGACACCACCCCTGCCTTGCAGGAATACCTCTGCTTAAGGAAACAAGAACATTTTCAGTAGCCCGACCTTTCAAGCTTCCTTCTTAGTAAATAGACTAAGTAACAGATTTAACCATAGAAACATAGAATCATGAAGATGAGAAAGACCTCTAAGATCATTGAGTCCAGCCGTCAACCCAACACCACCATGCCTGCTAAACTATATCCCGAAGTGCCATATTTACATGTTTTTTAAACACCTCCAGGGATGGTGACTCAACCACTTTTCTGGGCTGCCTATTCCAATGCCTGACCACTCTTTCAGTAAATAAATTTTTCCTAAATTCAATCTCAACCTCCCCTGACGCAATTTGAGGCCATTTCCTCTCATCCTATCGCTAGTTACTTGGAAGAAAAGACCAACATCCACCTCACTACAACCTCCTTTCAGGTAGTTGTAGAGAGTACTTTAGGGGTTTGTAATCGATGGTCTTGCTGGACTTGTCAAATGCAAGAAAAAAGACATGCTCTGACTGAGGCATCAAGAGTTAACAAAGGGAGCAATTAACTGGTGCTTAGCCTCTCAGACAGAGGGGGGGGGAGGGGATGGCCCATCACTGTAAGCTAAGTGATCTGTGGGGTGCGGAGGAGCCTGCGCAGTCAGAGGTTTCTTCAGATAAGGAACAGGTGGCCCCCAGAAGAGCATACCAAGATGCCCACTCCATAGGCATGTCAAACTGCTGAATCCCACTTGTGACGACACAACATTCCATGACAAGAGCCAATGGACACATAATAATTGACTTAGTCCCACCTCACAAAAAGATTTTCCAAACACATAAAAACTGGCACTTGACAACTCTCTTTGGGAGGAGGAGCCAAGCAAGAACTTTACCTGATGGATGGGTTGATGAGCCTGAACCTCTCTTCCCCCATCAAGAAGAGATGCCTTTTTGGTAAGAGTCACGCCTCTGACTTTGTTGGACGTAACCTTGGGAACACATTGTTAACTAAAGCGCTAAACCATTACTTTCAGCTCAACTTTTGCAGACAGTGCATTTATCAATGACAATCCGAATCTGTGATACCTGTCGCTTGAATAAATTACCTATTGTTTTAACTTTGCGAAACTGTTTCAGTGAAAGTCCTTGGAGGGTCTCTGACAGTCAAAGGTTGAATCTGATAAATGGCTACACACTTAACCCTTTAGACATAAACCGTTGACCGAGTCTGGGACTAGGAGCAGATCCAGTCACACCTAGAATCTCCTCTGAGAGAGAGTTTAGAACGCAAGGGCATCTGCTCTGAACCTCGTGACTCAATGGGGGGCTTTCCTTTTGCTGCTTTATCAGACACTCTTGCCCCCTTTTAACGCGACAGGGTTTATTCCATTTTCTGAGTCATCCTAAGGCAAAATCTCCCTTACTGTAAAAATGTAATGTAGAATAAAGTTCCCTTTCAGTCAAATCAGTTCAAAAGTGCCTCTTCTGGATTTTAAATAACATTGCGAGAAATTCTGCAAAGCAACAAACATTACAATTCTTTGCTGAGACCTGCAATTTTGAGCCTCAAAGATTTGGCTGGAGTAATAATACTATGGTCTGCTACTCCCTTTCTCCATCAGCTAAAGACAATATGCCATTACCTTACCCATTTTCTTTCAAAGAAATGAATGACAGGTTGAAAAAATACCAGCATGTTCAGTAATACTAATGCTTTCATATGTGCAAATACTAATATTTAACTATGTTCAGTGTTTTGAAATTTAAGAAATGTTAATATCTTTAGTTCATGCATTTGACATTCTCTTATAAACACATGTAGACAATTATTGTGTTGATACACTATTCAAACTATCCCAGTCTGGAATCAGGCAGCTTGCACCATGCCTGGGTTGGACGTGACACATAGCCAGCTTTTCCTATCTGCTTTGCTGGATTTGCTTCATAAATCCCTAAATTATGGGTAATAAGTAAATTGGAGAATACAGTTCTATAAGCAGCTTGTTGAAGGGAAAAATGCTCAATTCAGGGTGGGAATCTACTTTTTCTGGTGGTAAATCCAGATATCCACAGATAGTCACAGCACAGGATCAGTCTCAGATATCCCAAAAGAATGTTATTCACACAGCACTTTGCATATTAAAATGCAAGTTTGAGATCAATAGTTTATCCTTTATGTCTGAAGGCATCATACACTTCAGTTACAGATCTCATTCTAGTCTGTGAAGAACTGAATTAGCTGTCACTTCAAATGCAATGTACTACAAGCAGTCATAATAGCTTCTGAAGTTTATATAAATATTTCAGATTTTATCTCTGAAAAGGTAAAATGCTGTATATATTCTGTTATTTCTCAAATGTCATTTAAGGTACTACCATGTCAATTATTCACAAAAATACTTCAGGAATAAACACTTTCCAGAAAATAAAAAAAAAGGTTTATATTTTCAAAACCACTTGAAAGAGTCAGGAGGAATGTCCATTAGAATTAGTGGGAAATATACTGCCTATTTCCTTCAGAAAGATCACTGAAAATATTGAGAGCATGGCTTTTTAATTACATGAGGTGAAACCATGAACGTATGCATTTAAACTGCTTGGGAGACTTTTGGAATTATGTACGGAAACATCATTGATTGTTGAGAATTCTCACATAGCTTTAACAAAAACAAAATAATATCACATAGTAAATCCTTTAACAAACTCCAGTGATCATATGTTTATCCAAGAAATTGGCGCAAGTGAAAAATACAGTTAAAAAGAAACCGTATTAATTTTTATGGTGCTTGAATAAATGTTACAAATTTTGAAACATTGATTTTTTTTTTCTTATTTTTCTTTCAGAGCAAAACCGCATCATTGTCTTCAGACCCACAGAAGGTATGACTTTTTCTTTTTGGTGTTTGGACATTCTACCTGATAAAAAACCACCTTATTTTAATGCAGCTCTCATAAAGTAGTGGAGTGGCAAAAAATTGGGAAGAACCACAGCTGATCTTTTAGATGGCATGGTCGTATCTTTTGTTCTATGTCACCACATAAAAACGTAATAATGAATTAGAGGTGTCAATTATGGGCACTGCAGAAATAAGTTTTTTCTTGAAAGAACTTAAATAGTACTCTTATGTAGTGTTATCAAGCCTTTACTATGCATTTCTCCAACATGAGAAAAAGATGCATTCTGACTTAATTTTTAGTTATCCAGTATGTGCTAATTGCCACCATTGATAGTCTGAATTACATTATCTCTAGAGGAGCTCAGTGATATTATGCAAAACTTGGCCAAAAATGTTTAAACTTGCTTTAAAGAGAGAAGATCAATAGCTTTGCTGGTGAAGCTAGAGGTTTTTGTTTTGTTTTCTTGTGCCTTTTTTTTCACGTTGATTTGGATTGCTACATTTTAGTCAATCAGGCTGAAAATTACAGCTGCTTGTTGCGTGTTTAAAACCTTTCATGTAGCAAGGATTTAGATGGTCTCTGAATGTTATATACTGTGAATAAAGCCATTATTTCAATGAACCACAAGAGCACACACATAGACAACCACAGATAAGCACCTATATAAACCTTTTATAGAATCCAAACCCATATGAACCCACATTCTTTAAAATTTGTAGTCCTCTGTCTAAAGTAACACCTTCATTAGTAATGCATGATTTATGCAATTTCCTTCTTGTAAAGCATGACTTTCATGACACTCATTAAACTCTGAGAGAAATCACATTAGCAACATATTCACCTGAGTAAAACATGATTTTTTTACTCCATGTAAAGTCATACTAAATTTTTCATAGACCAGGCTGTCTCTTTTTCTCTCTTCCTCTGTTTGAAAGACATTATACATGCATTTTTCCTAGTCTTTTTTTCTTCCCTTCCTTTTCCTCTACTTCACCCCTCACTGTCTATTCTACTTCCCTAAACCCCTCTTTCCTATTAAAAGTTAGAGTTTCTCACATATCTGTGAGAAGCCAAACAAGAAGGAATCAAATATAGATATGTAATGTTCCTGAATATTTTACTTTATTACTCTTGGCTTGTCTGAGAAAAATGTACTGGAAATGTGTGTAAGACCTACGTGAATGGCTAAAGAAGTAAAATGGAAATAAAGAATAGGAAAGAAAACCTTTTCAAAATGTATCCCAACTTGTTGAAACAAGTTATTTAGGTGTAAACTCTTTCAAAAGTTGCCCAGAAGTTCACTTTGAATTGCATGTAATTTTATCCCTCACCCTCACAATTTCTGGGAGAAATAATCACTAAATATAATGCATCACCATCCAGGCCAGGGTTGCTACCTAGAACTTGCACCATTGTTCTGAGTGATAAATACCGCCATTTCCTGCCTGGGGCTGTTCACGATGGAAATTTTCCAGCCACAGTCAGTCTTGTTAGTTTCATAATTGCTTCCCTGTTCTGATGAATACAGAACATAATGAATGCCAAGCCAGTCTTCTGGGTTCAAATTCAGGGTTCTTCATCAAGACAATGAATGTGCATTCATTAGAGTACAACCATGTTGCATTTGCCATAGGTACCATATAATACATTTTTTTTAATGGAAACGTAATGTTTTAGCACATTACTTAATTAGGAATGAGCAGAAAAATTGAGTTAATTCCTTCAGAATCAGTGAATGCAGCAGAAGCAGTACATTTTCATTCATTGCTTAGGAAGACATTCATTGCATAGAGCCACAGGCAGAAAAAAATGAAAGTATCTAAAATATTATGTATGGTAAAGTATCATTTAATAATTTTAGCGCTTACTGAAAGGGTGAGGCTGGACGTGGCATTGCAGATTTTCCTCTTAAGTTTCATCTCTGGAGAACTGAGATCAAATTTGAGATTATTTTGATGCTCTCTGTTCTTTATTGATGCAAAGCACTAAACAACCACTCAATTTGGGAGAACAGAAATAGCCAGAATCATTTCATTCAGTAATTAAACACATTTACAAACCTGTGAGGGAAAGTTTGAGCTGTACAAACCAAGATTAAATCTGGCAGAGACTGTTCTTAATAGACTGTCATGCTAGTTAATGTGAAATGTATTCACAATTTAAAAAGTTAAAAAAATGTATTTAAAGTCAACACTTTAACTGAGTGTAAAAAATCCTATGACTATTAAACACTCCACTGTTAAACTGCGGGGAATCATTATGCAAGTGTCTTGGCCACTGAATATGAACAACTGTAGCTGAAAGAAGAAAGTCTGTGTTGTTTCTCCTGAAAAAGAGATGAGGTATTGCTTCAGTAACTTCAATAAAGGGAACCTCACATGAAGTGTAACCTGTAGAAGAACTCTACACTCTGTCCTTCACAGTACATCAGGACCAGCGCCAGTACAATTCTTCCTATAACGGTACCTTTGGATGTTACACTATTTAGTCTAAGGGAAAAAGTATGTTAAAATGATCATTCAGGTAAGTTTTGTCAAGGATATTGCATATGATATAACATAATGTTTGACAAAAGCAAAATATTCTGAACAACATGATTTAGATTGTTCCACATTTTCTTAAATCAACACTTACTTTCTAAATATTTTCATTGTGGGAGAGAGGGACTACAGTGGTGAGAGTGTCCACATTTTGCTGGCAGGTCAGAGTGTTTCTGCGCACGGAGAACTTGCTTGTGCAAATCCCTCCCCAGAGGATGGGAAGCCATGGTTCCCCCGCTGCTCCAAGACTGCTCCATTTTCTCTAGGCTGTTGTGGAGAAGTATTCTACACTTCTCCTGTTGACATCCTCCTCCAGTGCACAAATGCCTGGACATCCACTGGGGTCTCACTCTCATCTGCTATGTGCAGGTAGAATATCCGGGGAGTCTTACTGTCAATCTCAGTAATTGCTCGAAATACTGCATTTCAAATCAGATACATCAAGCTTGATAATTGAGAGGACTTTGTTTCAGAACACCCCATAACTAGCAGTGAGAAAATAGATGACCTTTGTTTAAATCTACAGTATAATCAAAGAGAAAGAGCTTTAATTTGGAGCTGTGTCTGCTCTGGAGTGGTCTAGCTTTTAGGGTAGAAGACACTCCAAGGAAAGTTTCGTTTGTGAAATATTCCACTTTCTGTGAACTACTTAAATAATCACTGACATTTATGCCTGTCTCAACACTGACCCATGTTTTCTACTGCACTGCCCAAAGTTTATCTCAGATTCTCCTCAACTTACTGTAGGTTTGTTTCTGTATAATAAATATGAGGGGAATCTGGATTCTGACTTGCTTTAAACTAGTGTGAATGGATTCCAGTATCTGCTGCAGCGGTCACATGAACTTCTTGGGTGAAACAACATCAGCAGAAGAGGCTGCATGCAGTGTCTGATCCTACCATAGTGTAGCTGAGTGTAGCTTCAAAGGACTGAAGCCAGATGAGAGTTTCACCTTGTATTTGTTCTTGCTATCCAGATATATTCTACCATTGTTTCTGTAAAAAGGTTCTACACTAGGTAATTTTTTTGAAAATAACTGCATTTCTCAGCCAGTTGGATCAAATCTATTCAAGTGATCACACTGAATAAATTTGTCCTCCTGGGGCAGAGCAGAGAGCAGCACCAGCTCATGCCATACTCCACTGGATGCTCAGCTATAAGAAAGATATAAATTAGAGTAGTAAATCTCTTTCCGCACAAATAGAACTGCACCTGAATTCTTGGAACTATGCCTAATTCTTGGTGATATACATGGATATAATTATTTCTAGCATCAGGATTGGCCAATATCCTACTATTTAACACAGTTAAATACTGTGTTATTTGTCATAAAAATCTGATAAGTAGTAGTGTTATCTCTTGTATGATGTCTTCATTTATAAAGAAGTTTCAATTCCTCCATAAAAGATTTAGTATGCAAGTATTCAATTAATTGGCTTCATGTCTGTGTTGGACTTGTGATGTTCTTTTCTGTAGATATTAAATTACCATGTTTTACTACTAATAAAAACCTACTAAGTGAAATGCCAGTTTGGATCACATTATTTTATTTACAGAAAGAGACAATACAAAGTAGATCATTTGCTTCCCACAGTGAAGTAATACTCTTGAGCAAACTAACAGGTCTAAGCAGGAGTTCTAGTAAAGGCTTGGAAGTTGCCAGGGACTTCAGCGGACAGAGAACCAAGCTGTGTCTCAAGGGGCTGTAATTTTGTTGTGGAAAATTGTATAAGGAAGGAAGGTGAGAGTCTGCTAGTTTGAAATATATATTATTTATCTGAATTTATGTTGAAATATTTAGAAGCTCATTCTGGAGCTGATAAGACAGAGATTACATAAGGTAAAATAAAATAAAAAACTTGTTTTCCTGCCTTGCACCAGGGTTCATCTTACCCTGAATGCTGGAGAACAGATAATGTCACAGCTATAGCTACAGTTCCAATATTAGATTATGAAGATGCCATTTATCAGTATGAAATGAAATCACAGCTGCAAGGAAGTGAAAGTTCCCAGTGATAGATCACAGCCTTTTACATTGCTGTGCCTTTCTTGAGTACATCACTGTGATATGTATGATAGTTCAGGATGATTAAACATTAAAAATAAACATAAATTGCATCAACATCAAGATCTATTTAAATGCATGAGAAGATATCCACTCAGTACTGCTCAGCAACCTAGCTGGTTGATAAAAGAAACAATTATTCAGTAGGATCACAGGATACACACTCATTTATCAAACAGAAGGTTGGAAACTGAGCTTGAAAGACTTTTTTTTTGTCTGTTGAGGGTCAACAGACCACAATATAGGAAATCAAATATAAGGGGGAAGTGTTCTGAAAAAATAAAAAAAATATTAATTCTACAAGTTAATTGTATGCAGAGCAGCCCAATACATGTAATGAAGGGGCTGAATTAAGTGTTGACATTTGCAGGATTAATTGTCTGGGCTAGAGCCTCTGGATTCACCACTCAGACTTTTCTCCCCAGCTGGTGGATAACTGATTGCCCTGCAGCAATGGAGCGCTCTATCAAAAGCAGCAGGTTCCTCCTTTAGGACCCATATTATACTTGACAACTGGTTATGTCCTGACACAGTGTTTGAAGAACACAGGGAATGTGAACAATGGCCCCACAGACAGTGGGTTTGTACTGGGGACAACGTGGGCTGCAACAAACAGGTGTGTTCTGTCCATCAGAGAAAACAAATAGCAGCATTCCAGTTTAGAGAAAACAGAAATAACAAAATATCTATAATGAACCTAGTTACCAATATTCACCAGCAACAACAGGTGGAAGTGTACATCACACATCCGACTGGGAAGATGATCCAAGCCACTCAGAGACTGAAAGCTCCAACAGTGTCAAGGTGGTATATCCCATTCACCATGTAGAACTCAAGTTCAGTGCCTTGATTCTCCTACTTTATATCCTCTAACTGCGTTATTAACTGCAAGTGTCTTACTGAAGTTAGCCATTTGTTTATATCAAGGTTGTACTCCTAATCAATTACATGAAAAATTTGATGGTTGAAGTTCACTGTGGGTAGGAATGAAGGCAGGTAAATGTACGTGAATGGAGCAGTGGATTTCTCCAGCAGGGACTCCATTGGCCTCGGCATATATACATATCTACAGGTCTTAATACCACTGCAAGTGTTGTGAGGCCACCACTGTGGCATTTTGGTTGTAGTCTTGGAAAGAGAAAAATTGATTTGTGACCCCAGGCTTAGGTGTTGAATTTCAGTTCTGTCTATTACCCATTGCTCAAGAACTATGTAACTGAGGTAAGAAAACCAAGCAAACAAGGAAGCATATAAGGTACTTTTTCAACATTTGAATGCTAGTAATTGCTGTCTGGGAGAATTTAATCCACAACTTCCAGGAAAGAATTTGTTTTATTCCTTATTCAGGTATGTATTTATACTGAAGGGACTATACACAGAGAGCTGTAGCTGGAAGTAGCACTCCAACCATTGATTGACTGTCTGGAAGTTCTTTCATGTTCTTTTATGGCACTTCTGCTCTTCTTTCCGATAGACCTACAGTCTTCTAAAAAAATATTTGAAAAAAATTCCTATTATTTGGAAGAAACATAGCTTCATGAACTATCATATTAACCAGAATGAAAAATTCTATTTGCTGCTGTTCTTCCCTCAGCCTTCTACCTTAAAATACTTAGTGATGTGATGAAATACTGCATACAAAATGATAAAGATAGCTCACCTTAGTCTTGCCTTTTTAAAATATTAACACATGGTATCTAGTCCATAAAATTATATGTCTAAATCATGTTACTTGTTTAAAATTTAGTCTTTTTCAGATGGTGTATAATAAAACAACTTCTGAAAGCCAAAAATATCAGTGTAGTGCCAGTTTTGTTTGTTTTTTTTAATAAATGAAACTCCGATGCTTCACATATGTATATTGAGTTTTTAACTTGACATAACTGAAAATGTGTGCCTAGTAAACTGCAGAAGTAAGAATATGGCGCATCTCTGTTCTCTTACAGATTTGCTTTGCTGCACAGCTTATGCTACCATGAAGCAGAACTGTACATTACAAATACTATATCACTTCTGAAATATTTTTTCCTTCACCATGCACCTGATTTTTTCAGGCATTTAGCAACTTGAACTAGTGGAAGTTCTAATTAATTCTGCCCAAAATCACAATACGTGGAAAACAAGACATGGAAAACAAATACAGAAAGTAAACAGCTGACTGTAAGGGATGTCTGTTTGCACAGCATTCCTGAGGGCTGAGATAAAAGGATTTTGCGTGCGAAAGTGTAGATTACATTAGTGTGATTCCCTGTCACATCCTCCTCTTCTATGTCATTTTTGCTCTTACATTTACTAATTTTGTTGTACCAGGTGGTATGTCTATGTTGTATCTCAGTTATCTTAGCATTTATGGTTGAAAGTTTCATGTCAATTTTCTAGAACGCTTGGAGTAGCATCCTGGTGGTTGTCAGTAGGATTTTTATGACTGAAGTCAGACTGAACAGAGCAAAAAAAGATGGCAAAAGTCCTCCTCACTAAAAATTGTCATGATTACTTTGATCAAGATGCAGACCTCAGCTAAAGAAAGACGTAATGGTTTATTCCAGTGAATCTGGAAACTCTTTTGGAGCCCACTGCTGTGGTAGAATGAGGTGTTCTCTGTTGAAATGCTCTGGCATTCTGTAATTTTTATTGTCACAGTGAATCCCAGCAATCAAATAAGGCAGTGTTACAAGAGGGAGCTGAGGTGAAGATGCAAAGGGTGGATAAGCATGGGCCTATGACTGCCTTTTGACACAAAATTACTGGCATGCTCCTGTTGCATGTTCAGTTTACTAAGGTCATAACACAACAGCTCATCTCATGCCTCCAAGGTAAATACTATGGTGCTTTATTCCCTAGCTTCATTTTGTGGCCAGGTGCCTGACAATTAGTAAATTATATGCAAACAGGAGTTCCTTTGGTATATCCTTGACACACCTCCTTGGTTAGCAATGTCTCCTTTATTTCATGGTACCCTTGAACTGACACTATTGCATATCTTGTCTCTCTGTAAAATATCTTGTTCTTGACATAAAAATGGCATGTAAGTGCTTATTAGCACGTACTTTCACATCTTCAGCCATATCTTTCTATAGCAGACTTCAGTGGCTGCTTTGCAGCCAAAATGTGATATTCTGAGTTTTGGATAAATCTCGTGGCAGTCCACCCAGAACCTGTCACAATGCACTGCAAAAATTAATCTGACACCATTCAAGTCACAGGAACACAGTCAAAGTGTGTATTTGGCAAGATTTCAGAAGCAGCTCCAACGATTTATCTTTACTGACAGTATTGGTGACCACTGGTTGTATCAGATATTCAGAAACAGATTTAAATTGCCACTAGCATTTCACATTTCATTTCAGTCTAACAGGTGAGGCCAGACAAGGTCACCTGCCTCCATGTGTATGTTGAAGTCTTCTATGAAAAAGCACTTAGAAATTAAATTAATAAGGACTGTTTTTTCCCCTCAAACTCCGGTGTTCAATATATTTTATTCTCAGAAAATCAGTGCTATGAAGACAGGCTTTGTTAGCTTAAAACCCTGATTAAAAAGTCTTACACAGGAAGTCTGGTGCACTTTGGGAAAGCTGTGCTGAAGTCATATATCACTGGTAATATTTTAAGACCACTCTTCTATGTAGTGTCCTTTAATGTTACCTTATTCAAAGTTCTTTGTGTACTTTACTTTTTCTTGGAATTTGAACCTTGGAAAATCATTAATCTGAATACATTCTTGAGTCAGAACTGTGCGCCAGAACAACTTTTCCAGCTGTAGTAATGCGTCCTCCGCTTTACTTCTTTCTCTTTTTCAGCTGTGTTCACATAAGATATTACAGAAAGATAAAATCTTGACAACTGAAGGCTGCAACATCTGACAGAGCCTTCATCACGACCACAATTGCTGGACTTAATGAAAATTGTTCCTTAATGCAAGTGCAGAATAATGGCTCACTTGCATATTCTGTTCCAGAGAGTAACTATACGCCTCCCAAAAATATATTTTATATTTAGAGAAATCTGAGCCATTCAGTAAGGTGGGAAGAGAAGCCAGAAATTTTCAGATATTTTTGAAAATAAACTTTCTGGGCATAAGACAGAGGAAATTGGGAAATTCAGACCCAAGAAAATTTTATTGCTCAGTCTTTTCACTACTAAAATTCGAAGGGCAAGATACAGCTACACAGACAGGGGAAAATTACATGATGTTGTTATTCCTGTAGTAGATGAGCCACAAAAAGTACTGCTTCAAACTAATCAAGAAGCAATAATCTTTTAAAGCAACCTACTTATATATGTAGTCTATGGAACAGGCTCCCGTGGCATGCTCCCAGATCCACTGAGCTCACAGTAAAAAACTACGAGAGAGAGAGAGGAACAAAAATTTCATAGAAAGCCTTTGCTGTTATCCTCATTGTAGAATAAATTTTGAGATTGTTTTTTGTTTATTTTTGTCATTTCCTCTGACACTATTTTGTAGCTGGAGGTATTAGTTCAAAATGTTTATTTTCTTTTCATTGTATCAAAAAAAGACTAACTGCTTTTCTTTTATCCTCTCAGAAACTATCTTGAATTCAGCTGTTTACCTTGGAATTTTTTTTACTCCTGCTGAGTTGCTATCATTGATAGTCACTGATTCTCCATCTACAGTGACTGACCAGAAAAAAAGATAGTCTTTGGAAAGATTATGAGGTTTTCCAAGAAATGCTGGTTTAGATATGCTTGCCCTTCACACCTGTTTCAGCTCTTTCCTAAATAAGGACAGACTACGGTGAAGGAAAAACCTGTGTAAAGAACTTAACAGCTCAGGAACGTTTTTACAGTTTAAGAGAAGGATTTGTATTAGGATTAAGATTGATTTAAGATTTAGATAAGGTTCACATCCATTTTCTTTTATTTGACCACAACATTTATATGTAAAATAGTTATAATTTTCACAGTCTGTCACTCCACAGTGTATTTTAACTCTTTCTTTTTTATCATTCTCCTTCAGGTGAAAAACACTTTGAAGTACCATGCTTTCTTGTTAACCCTCTCTACAACTTCCTTTCTAAAGCTAGATACATTAAGTTAAAAATACTAGATACGTCTCATTTTGATATAAGTCCTCTGAAATATTTGAATTTTTGTTCTGTTCACTTCGTCTTACTCTGAGTCTGAAGGCTCTTCATCACAAGTATTAGATTAAGCCCTTCTTACTTTAAGCTATAAGCGTGACCTTTAAGTTAGTGTTCTTTCTGTCTGGCTAAACTGAATAAATATCACCAGGAAAAATGGATTATTTCATCCTGTGTAAGAAATTAGCCAACAGCCAATATTCCTACACCCCAGCATAATTTCAGCCCATGTGACTCCAACCACATTGTTTGTCCCATCAAGACCTTCAAGCAAGTTTCCAAAATGTGGCTTTATTTAAATCCATTCATTTACAGACTACACACTTTCTATGTTGTCAGCTGGCTGAATGTGGTGGAAAACATTAGTGAATATGCAAGGGCAGTTATGTGTTACAGTGTATTTAGGCACAGGGCTTTGCCTCTGCCTTTCAAAACACCACAGATCCTCTGGGGTTGCAACACTTAGCAGAAAAAAGATTTTCTATTCACATTAGTGGCTAGCATTTATTTAACCAGAGGATGTAGAGTTAAATATGTTTGGAGTCTTACATCTCAGCCATACTAATCATCACAAATCCAAGAACGATAATTTGAGACAGGTTGACACAGTGTCTTTTAACACAGATATGTGGCAGTCTGAACACACTAATTTCTCATCCTAGAAAAGAGTAGGCCATCCAAGAAAGAGGTTCTGTTTATAAATTGCATGCCTGGCCTTTTACACTGTCCAATGAATAAACAAGGCCTGCATTTTTCTGCTCATTTAACATTTCTCTACAAAAACTCTAGCAAATCTCTACTCATTTAGCATTTACAAAGACAGAGATTTTGCTTGAGAACTGTATGAAGGTTTTCTCTGACTATTTATAAGTATACCTCTCTTATTTTGACATCAAAAATGGTGGGAAACATTATATACGTAAAAGGTGAACCTGTTAAGATGATGTTAAGAGCAGACACAAACCATTTCCTAAACCATGCACTTAGGCGTATGTCTCTGCAATACAATGTAGTGCTGTGTGAGATACTTCTGCTAACTCTGAAGTTATTGTGATGTATACTGGAATTACTGTAGCTAATTACAGTATCCCATCAGCTCAGTTAGCATTGCCGAGAAGTAGGTCATCTGCTGTTTGATATGATGTTTTCATTCAAAATAACTTTTAAAGATTGCTTTTTGAAGTAGATACGTAAACTAAAACCAAACATGATGATGACCTGTTTAAGACCCCTTGAAGTCTATGTACACGTATGTACACATATGTCTATGTGTACACACATATACACTTTGCACATCACTTGTATCTGCCTACACCTCTATCTAGAGTTTGATATTGTGCTACAAACATATTTCAAAATGCTATGCTATAAGAATTGTATGACTGGAGAATCAGAAGTAAAAAAGTCCAAGTTATGGATCACACATAGTATTTTTTTCTCCAGTGACTTATCTGTTGACCCACTTACTAGAAATTATAAAGTTCATTTACTCAAAATGGTGCTTGGCCTCCTAGAAAATCATATTAGCTTTTATGTTTTGACAGGGGGAACCATATTATGCTGCTAGGACATTTGATTTAACTAAACAGAATCTACAGCACTAATACTTTACACACATATTTTTACCATGCTTTTTTTTAATGTAGCTGTTATTTTTTGCAACTTACACTTAAATATTCATTTATTTTCCCCTTCTCTTACTCTGTTAAAGCTGCAACTAACAACCACATCAGAACTCTACTCAAAATCAAAGGATTATTAACTACTTCAAAACAGAAACCAATATGAGCTCTCCACTTCACAGAATCACAGAATCACAGAATAGTAGGGGTTGGAAGGGACCTCTGTGGGTCATCTAGTCCAACCCACCTGCCGAAGCAGGGTCACCTACAGCAGGCTGCACAGGACCTTGTCCAGGTGGGTCTTGAATATCTCCAGAGAAGGAGACTCCACAACCTCCCTGGGCAG
>Ga0065711_1034032_pt1 | contig 24402 bp, 5 predicted proteins | sample Hoacrofraction12_FD_59098 | JGI IMG/M metagenome (GOLD analysis project Ga0065711, IMG submission 59098) | Hoatzin crop microbial communities from Cojedes, Venezuela - Epithelial fraction 12 v2 (version 2) | ecosystem: Host-associated > Birds > Digestive system > Esophagus > Crop | place...
CATGGTTAACCTGTCGTCCACCAGGACACCCAGGTCCCTCTCCGCAGAGCTGCTCTCCAGCAGGTCCACCCCAAGCCTGTACTGGTGCATGAGGTTGTTCCTCCCCAGGTTCAAGACCCTGCACTTGCCCTTGTTGAGCCTCATCAGGTTTCTCTGCGCCCAACTCTCCAGCCTATCCAGGTCTTGCTGAATGGTAGCACAGCCTGCTAGTGTATCCATCGCTCCTCCCAGTTTTGTGTCATCAGAAAACTTGCTGAGGGTACATTCTAACTCTTCATCCAGGTCATTGATGAAAAAGTTGAACAAGACTGGGCCCAGTACTGACTCCTGGGGGACACCACTTGTCACCAGCCTCCAACCAGACTCTGCGCCGCTGATGACAACTCTCTGAGTTCTGCCATTCAGCCAGTTCTCAATCCACCTCACTGACTACTCGTCCAGCCCACACTTCCTGAGCTTCCCTAGGAGGATATTATAGGAGACTGTGTCAAAAGCCTTGCTGAAGTCCAGGTAGACAACATCCACTGCTGTCTCCTCATCTACCCAGCCGGTCATGCCATCATAGAAGGCTATCAGATTGGTCAGGCATGATTTCCCCTTTGTGAATCCATGTTGACCACACCTGGTATCCTTCTTTTCCTCCACTTGCTTAATGATGACCTCCAGAATGAGCTGTTCCATCACCTTTTCAGGGATGGAGGTGAGGCTGACTGGCCTGTAGTTCCCTGGGTCCTCCTTCTTGCCTTTTTTGAAGATTGGGGTGACATTCGCTTTCCTCCAGTCCTCGGGCACCTCTCCTGTCCTCCAGGACCTTTCAAAGGTGATGGAGAGTGGCTCAGCAAAGACATCTGCCAGCTCCCTCAGCACTCCTGGGTGCATTCCATCGGGACCCATGGATTTGTGGGCGTCCAGATTGCTTAAGCGATCCCTCACACAGTCCTCCTCAACGAAGGGAAAGTCATCCTCTCTGTAGGCTTCCCCTCTTGCCTCCAGGGCCTGGGATTCCTGAGGGCCGGCCTTAGCAGTGAAGACTGAAGCAAAGAAAGCATTCAGTAGCTCTGCCTTCTCCGCATCCTCCATCACCAGGACACCCACCTCATTCATCAGTGGCCCCACATTGTCCCTAGTCTTCCGTTTGCTGCTGAATGCGAAGTCCTGCACCTGGGAAAGAGCAACCTCATGCACCAGTACATGCTCATGGACTGACAAGCTGGAAAGTAGCTTTGCAAAGAAGGGCACAAAGTCTTGGTGTACAATGAGATGAAGAACATGCTTTCATCGCAAAGGAGCCCAACAGGATCTCGGGCTACACTAGGCAATATTGCCAGGAGGTCAGGGGAGGTGATCCTTCCTCTTTTCTCAGCACTTGCTGTGGTCAAACCTGGAGTACTGTGTCCAGTTCTGGGCTCCTCAGTACAAGAGAGAGATATGTAGCTATTGGAGAGCGGGCAGAAAGGCCCACTAAGATGATTAAGGGACTAGAGTACCTTTCATACATGGGAAAGTTGAGAGAGGTGGAACCATTCAGCCTAGAGAAGAGACGGCTTGGGGCATCTTATCCATGTGTAGAAGTGCCTGCTGCAGCAGGACTAACAAAGATGGAGCCAGGCTCTTTTCAGTGATGTGCCCAGTGACAGGATGAGAGACAATTAACTGAATGGAAATAGAGCAAATTTTGTCTAAATGTAATAAAGGGCTTTTTTGCTGTAAGGGTGGTCAAAAACTGGAACAGGCTGTTCAGAGACTTTGTGGAGTCTCTTTTGGTGGAGATATTCAAAGCTTGACTGGTCATGGTCCTGCACAATGTGTTGTATATGACCCTGCTTTGACCAGGGAGGTTGGACTAGATAATCTCCAGAGGTCGCTGCCAACCTCAACTATTTTGTGATTCTGTGTAAGGAGCTTCTACCTAAGTAACTAACTGGGATGCTGAACTTTTAGAAGTTAGGGAAGATGGCTTTTACGTAGAATATCTTCAGCTTTGGAAAAACAATCAAACAAAATTTGGGCAAGGCAACTCATGAATTCTGGATTTGTACTGCAACATTTACACACATGAAGACAAAAATTTGTTATGAAGAATGAATGATTCCTGAAATTTATGAAGTTTCTCAAGAATCTCTTAGCACCGTGATACTGCTGAAGATGCTTTCAAATCTTAAACCCCTATAAAACTCTGAACTAATCTCAAAGACTGGACTCCGTGCAACACTGCAGAAGAATCATTGAAAACAATGGGGCCGCTCATATTTGTGATGGTTTCTGTGCATATGCTTGTACTTTGTATGGAACAGAGAGTGAAAAATTTCTGAATGAAAGTATTAATCCAAAAGCAACTCAGGATAGACCGAGTTGTGAAGCAAACTGAAGACAGGGACAAAAAACCAGATGTGATGTAATACTTGACAATTTACGGAGTGTTTATATTAGCTGGATTTTACAAATAATATAATTTAAGGTCTTAATGGAATTTACTAAATATCAGTCTATGGAAGCACATATGCTTTTGGTTTTCATGTGAAAAGAAGATATAGTACTACTGAAATCTTATTGAGCTACTGAAATACCGAAATCAAAAATAGATATTTAAGACGTGGGCTAGTTGGACTTATGCAGGCTCTGCTTCACCTAAACCCCGCCTAGCTTTAAGAGAGGGCAAGGGAAGTCCATTCTTCTTAATTAAATAATATCAGTGGAGACAGGTGGAAAACTCATCTGAAGAGCTGTCATGCAGCTCAGATAGGTGAGCCTTGTTCCCTGTGGAACACAGGCAGTTCTAGAGGATTGTCTAGTCCACCTGAGTTGGTGCCTGAGGAGTACAAGGAAAGCAGTACATCATCTATTCATGGCACAGCTCCAGCCACAACCATCTGAAGACTGGATTGCTCACAGTTTGTTAAAATTGAAGTAGGTTATTCCATGTCAAATGTCTCTGGTTTATAGCACTTGCCTAGCACTGTATGTTGTGAAAACAAATATAGTAGACCTAGAGCTACTCTAGTCAGCTCTGGTGCTGGAAGCAACACTTTTGCTTTGCCTAATCAGCATTTCTGCTTGCCCTGAGATTGAACAAGCAGAAAAGGGTCAGACCTTGTGAAGCTCCATGCTAACTCAGACCTGGTATTTCTAGAGCTTAGGCCAACATACTGCATCACAAGATTGCACTGTATGATGGAGAAATGCTAGTAAAATTGCTGGCTCGGGCATCCCCACATGCTACTGATTGCACTGTGTGAATCTGTCTTAGCGCTGCACAGAAACCTGGAAGGCAAAAGTAGCTATTGAACCCAGTCCTTCTCTGTGCTTAGTCAAATACATGTTTTTCTCTACTCTCGATGCTCTGCTTCATTTTCTCTTTATTTCCAGCTTTTCACAGGAGCAAGGTTAGCGTCCTAGAGCCAACAGTCTCTCTTGTTGCAGTTACTTTTTCTCAGCTCACAGACCAATGTTTTTTCTGACATATTCTTTCCCTGGTGTCATTTGTGACACCAGCTGAACTATTCTAGACATGTCTTCCTCCAAGAATTCAGAGACAGATATCTAGTCTAAAAAGTTGAGCTTGAACTGCTGAATTTGACAAGTGTACAATGAACGAGGACAGACTCTCACGGTGAAACAGTATCAAACAATTTTCCTCTAGCTAGAGCTGCTGGCTCAGCCTGCTATATTCTTTCAGTTTACTGTGAGGCCTCTAATTTACTGTATTTTGATAGAAAGAAGGAATATAAGAGTTAAGAGATGATCTATGGCTCTGAGCATATGTAGATGAATAAATCAGTTCTTCCTTAATATTTCCTATCTTTATTTTCCAGCTAATCAGTGTGTACTGGATGCCTTCTTTCATTATACAACCACTTCTTCCTGCTTTCATATCACCTATGGTACTTAATTCAGTTTTAAATAATTTTGTTCAGCCATGGTTAACCCTTGCCACCACAACCTCTTAATTTCCTACCCTCCTCTGAACCACCCTTGTGCTACAGCTAAAAGAGTCTACGTGGTTTTATCTTCATTTGCAAAAGCAGCTGGTCTCAACCTGTTCCTATGCTGAGCATTTCATTTCATGCTGAGAGTGTTGCTCCACTTTTGTTTTATCATTCTAGGCTCTAAAAGGCTCCCGATAGACTGCAAACCATCCCAGCAATGCAATGTAAGGAACTAGCTCCTTAGCAGCAGTCTAAATGCCTTCAGACGTCACTTTTCATCTGCAGCACAGCACGAGGCTTTAGAGATTTCTAGCAATTAAGACAATGCTATTAAGGGGCATGTCAGATAAAGTCTGCCATGTCTTCACTATCTGAGGCCTCATTACCTGCGTTGTTCGAAGCTGATCATACTGTCTGCTGTGAAGAGAGGGAAGCTCAAGCCTGCAATTACTTATCTACATGCTTGAAGCCTGATAAGGCTTGGTTTTCTTTAGCAACTCATTCACTAGGAAAGAAGCACTGCTAAGATTTATAGTTTTTGGATTTGCATTTTCCAGTCTTTGCTGATAGCAGTATGATATTTTTCATCTTTTTTTTCCCAAACTATAGACAAATTAACATATTTTGAGTTGGTGTTCTGTCACAGGATGAAGACATCCCCCACCTCAAGCTCCTCAGTAAGGGCTGCAGTCTTAGTGACTCTCATTTTTCGCTCACCTTTGTCAGAGCTGGGCTAGGATAGCTGTAAGGGTTGACTTCAGTTCCCTCACATGTGACCTGCAAGGTTGAGGAACCAGCAACGTGTGTTGCACTGCAGCAGGGGAAGGAGTTTGCTGATTGAGCAGTAAAAATGACAGTGTAGTAAATACGAAATCTGAATGTGAAATGCTGCAGAACTATGTGATGATAGTAAGTCAAAGCAGGAGATAAAACATAATTTTAAACACTGAAGAATAATGATAATGTTAATAAGTATAGTGTACATTGGAAAAAAATTGCCTCTACTATACATAATTGGTGATAGGCTCTGAGGTAGCTGTTGCTACCAAGAAAGGAGACCTTGGAATATCTCTAGTCAGAAGTGCCAACCTCAAATCGGTCAGCAGCAGCACTCAGAAACAAAATGCATGAGAAAATGTATTGGGGACAAAATCAAAAATGTTAGGAAGAAATCAAAACCAATTTGTCTCTCCTCTCTTCTTCTCTCCCCTTCCCTTGCTCTTCTTTCCCCTCCTCTGACAAGTTATAGTCAAATGAGAAAAAACAAATTACAAAAAGTATGGAGAAGAATATTGGTAAACTTTCATATAAGTCCTAAATAGATTATGATTGTATAGCCAGAGAATGGATGGCTGAGGAGGGATATGATAATTGTCTATAAAATGCACTGAGAAAAGTTATTCATGATTTTTATAATATCAAAAGTAGAAGGAACTATATGAGGTTACCAGGTGGCAGGAATAAAACAATTTCAAAAAGGTTCTTGTCACACTACTTTTATGTAAATTGTGGGATACATTGCTCTGAAACATTGTGATTGTCAAACTTAACATGGTTTCAAAAGCAAAAATACCGTTATACGAGAGACGACAACTTTGGAGCCCCTGATCAGCAGGTTGCTGCAGCCCAGGAGGTGCCAACGAAGCACTGCTCTGCACTCACCTCGGTCCATGCATTCCCACAGGCACTACTAGTGGGCCAAAAGTTTTTTTCAGGGTAGCCCAAAATGACAGTTCTGCTGTCTACTCCAGTAACATATTCCACTGCTGGTGTGTGTGCTATGGATTTTACATCTCTTCCTTCTCGTGCTTTTTTTTACCTTTAGATTAAGGATACTAAGGCCTAGTAAGTCGAGATACAGAGTGACAGAAGGTGGCAAATCTTACTGTTGACCAAAAAAAAAAAAAGTAATTCCTAATATAGGCTTGAAAAGAAGATAATGGAAGCTACTGATTACTGTTGAATTCTTTTCTTAACAAATGCTGTTGTTTTCAGATCTGAAGTTCTCTCGTCAAATCTCAGTAGTGACAGGTGACATTAACAGAGTATATCAGCCACTCAGCACATGCAAAACTGTTATCTAATTTTTTTCAAGGGCTCATCCACTTATACCATTTATAATATCATTTAAACCCACATTTGTTACTTAAGTTGACAAGAATGCTTATGACCTGAAGAGCAAGTGTGTGTATTACTGAGAAAGATACTGATTTAATCTATGTTATAAAGGACTGAAATCTAAACTCTTATTCACAGGTATAGTGCTATTCCATTTGCTAAATAATTTGAGAAGAAAGGTTGTTTAAACTTCTGGACAAGTCACCAGACTGGTTTTAAACCTCTGCTTTGCTATAGACTTCTTGTGTGTTGCTTCCTAGCTGAAAAATAAGGATAATACTATTTCTTTTCACCTCACTTTCAACAATTTCTCTTTCCCGTCACTCAAGACTGTTTCATTATGTGTAAAAGTATCTTCTACCAAGACAGAATCCTGAACTTGTTTTAAGTTTTTAGGTATTGCTACAATATCACTGATGTGAATAATTAAAATAAGTAATACTTTGGCTCTGGTAGTTATGCATTTCAGATATATTGAGTATTTTTCTGTCATAGAACAGAATAACTGAGAACTGGAGTTTTCTACCAAATTTACAGTATTGCAAACGATACACACGCCAGCTGAACACAAGCATCTGAAATTTATCAGAAATCCATTCAGCCATGTTTTTTGTTGTGTTGAAAGAACGGTACATTTGAGTAGCTCTGTAATTTCATCAGCCCCTTGGATACAACCTAATCTAAAATTTGTTGTACTGAGAAATACTTATTCAAAGATTCAGGAAAATAATATAGAATGTAAACCATTAAAACCACCTTCAGGTTATATCTTTGTATTCTATTAGCTTTGCACAATGACTCGAGGTTTTCTCCGTTTTAGTTTAATTCATATAAAGGAATGAAATGCAGCTATTTTGTTCTGTAAGTTTTAAAGAACAGAAGCAATAAAGTTTATAATCTAGCAGAGTTGTCTCCTTTGTTTTTATGTGTTTGTTTTTATGCATTTTTGCATTAATAGCTTCATGTATGTTTCTGTGTTGTTGAATAGTAATTTAGCTCCTGGTTCTCTAAAAGCCTTGACTAGAGGCACCTGAGTCGTCCCACTGAGGCCAGCAGAAGCCATGTTTGAAGATAAGTAAATTTGCATATGAATCTATGCAGTCCATGGCTCTCACTAGCACCTTCCTCCCATGTTGCTGTCTTGTGGCCCAGCACTGTTTTTACGCCTCACCGAGCATGCAGTCCTCAACACTGCCGTGTTGAACTGCTGCAGCCCAGCCTTCACCAAGCAGATTCCTTTCGGTGTTTCCAGAAATGATTGTTCCCACAGCAGCTGATGTTTCTCGCTTCTGCTGAACTTTGTCTTCTTTACTCTGCCTCTTTTGATGGCTGTCTCGGTAGCTTCTTGCCTGCCTTTTTCCAGCCACTGCAGACATCCCCATGGAAACTTCCCTCTGACTCTGCAGCACTGCTTGCCAGCAGCTCCTGTCTAGCTTTCCTCAGAGCCTGCCCCAGCTTCCCCACTCCTAATTTACAACCCAAACCAACAACTTCCTCTGTAAGCATGCCCCTGGGGCTCGTCTCCCTCCTCTCTGTCTCGCCTGCTCCTTCCCCTTGCTCTGCAAACAGCCCTTCTCCTCCAGTCCTATGTGGCTCCTCCCGGGAGCCTGTGGTGGGGAGAAAGCGACATGGCAGGTCATGTCTGTGACAATGGCTTTTGTTGTCAGAAGTTCTGTTCCAATATCAACACGTTTGGCACCAAATACACAGAGTTTGGACACGAGTATCATGGGCCTGATGCAATTTCCACTGAAGTCAGTGGAAGTCTTTGATCCGACTTCAGTGGGTACTGGATCAGACTCCGATGGCTAGTGACTAATACTCTTTTCATTGTATATTTCATAACACACATATCCACAGAGGAACATGACCCAGGGAAATATAAGGTACTTATTTTTCAATATTAATTTTCAACTCTTGGCAACAGCAGTCTAACACAAATATTATTTTTAAATACTATCCAAGGAGCTTGTTTATCTCTGTTCTTCACCTAGCAGCCTAGAAAAACAAACTTCCAGTTTAGAAATCTGTTTGACTAAGGCGACATTTATATGAAAACAGACTCATTGACTCTTTGTTAAAGTAGAACATATATTATCTTTTACTGCCAAGTTGAAACTCCTTGCTACCTGGGCTCCCTTCCTACTTCCAGTAAAGCTGTCAGCTGCACTACACAGGATCATCACTTTGCTGCTGATAAAATATTTACTGTGGACTGCATCTTAACCTTAGCTGTGCAAGCCTGCATGTTTACCACATTAATCCCTACTCTTGGAATCTGAAATTAGGGTATTATGTTGACCAAAATAAATAGCAGTTACAAAGCCATTGACGTTTTTTCTTCCTTTTGCAGGCACATTCCTTATCTAATTTGGGATGTGTACAGTAGAAGTTATTAACTATTCAAGCTAGTATCAGCTACTCTTGTAAATAACTTAGATATTTTCCATCCTTACTACTCTACCGTATAGTGAGAAGCACTTGTCTGTGGTGCAGTAGGACACAACATGTGAATATGAATGTAAAATCTACAGCCACTTCAATAAAATGCATAATGAAGATAGAAAAAAATAATCCAGGCTCTCCTTACACTTAAATTTAGCCTCAAGTAATAGGCAGCTAATATCTTGAAAGATTTAATCTCTACTGAAGATGCTTCTGGCCCTCACAGGTTATTAAAAAGAAAAGAAATAATTATGTCTCAGTCTTTGTCACCTCAGTTCTCTATCTAGAAAATGGGGATAACACTGCCACCTAATCTTAAATTGATATTTTAAAAATACTTGGATAAACATATCTATGAAGTACCCACATTTAAGGGTAAGGTCACATCCAGGATATAATTAATAAATTTGTCTATATTGCAGACTTTGGATTAGCTATGCTAAAAAAAACCCAAACAACTAAGCAAAGAATAACTAAGTACCAAGAAATAGTGGATATCTCATCATTCAGCGGATAAGGGAAAGATAGGATTTTGCAGTGTGATAATATTATGATACATTTCATCATGAAGATTAACACTCATTGCCAAGCTAGGCTCACATATTTCATGAGTTCTTGCTTTGTATTCTTAAAATCCTTTTGAGTGGGGTTGCCCAATTAGTCGATCAGAGAGAGGCTCTCAGGAGATGCCACTTTGCCTGTTCCTTGGCACCCTGCTCCAGCAGGTTCCTGGGGGAGGGTGGGAGCTGGCCATGCCCAGGACACACTGTCCTGGCAGTGGACACCCTCAGTCCCCGGGGCTCTGCAGGCAACCACATGCCTGCAGTGGATGCTGGGTCTTTTCCTGTGTGTGCATTCAACGACTTTCTTGTATCAGGGCATAAAACCAGAAACTTTGGGCATTCCAGATTGAAAATAATGCAAATAATTACTGAATTTTATATTTTGTTAGTCCGTTCTCCTAAAAGAGAACATAAACTTGTAAATTCATATATTAGTATTGAAATGAAATAAGGAAGAGACACGTGTTTAAAACAATACCTAACGTGCGCATGTGTCTAAAGTATCGTAGTACCTTTATCTGTGAATTTCAGTGATATCTGTGCAATGCCAAAGCAGAAAACTTCAGTATATAAAATATTAAAACTGTAAGAAGATGGGCCTGTTTTCTCCATAGAAGCTATCTTTATCAATATTAATTCATTTTAGCATGTTTTGTTAGCCTTTTTCATTAGAATAAGATTTGTGTTGACTAATTTATTATATTGATTATGCAATGATGAACTACTTTGGCCTTTTCAATACGCTGTTATGGGATTGGTTATCCATTCCAGTTTGTTACTGAAAGCTACTTAGGTTTAAACATGAAAGAAGTGGAAAATCCAGCCAATAAAATGACTTAGCTGTAGAAAGGTTAAAGAACTATGCAGTGTTCGACTAAAGCTGACAAGCGTTGAAATTTGGATTTCTCATTCTTATGACAAAGATGGTAATGGGAAGAGAAAACAGCAGTATCTAGTCCATTTTTATGACAGGGATTGTAATTAAATTGGAAAAGATATAAAAGCAACCTGTTCTTATTATAATTTATATATCCTTATCTTATGGCCCTTCCTTGATTCTTCCAATTTAGAGTCAGTATACCAGTGTAACCTTTTTACAGTGATTCTCTGGGAAACATGCAAGATGATATGTACAGAGCACTGTGTTATAAAGTGGCTTACATATGTCTAAAGAGATTCATATCTACTAATATTAATATTCTAGACTAGAAAAAGAGTGGTTTAAAGTATAGATAACAATTTTACTGCTCGATATTCCTCAAAGTGAGCCCATAAGTCATATGAATCCTTTGTGAATCGTTATTCATAGCATTTAAGAGGACTGATCTTTACTTTGGAGTGATCAGTGATTCTAGATTCAGGAGTTTCTGCCTTCCATTAACTCAGACATTAACTTTTCTTAAGAAAATAGATTATAAAAGTGAAATGAAAAGATAGGAATCAATCATTTTTATCCATATGGTAATATATAAAGGAACCCATTTCCTACAGAAATGAATTAAAATGTAGGACTCACTAAATGTTTCACTATGAAAAAAATTTTGATTAAATTAAGGTTTAAAAAAATAAAAGGCTGTCCTACATAGAAAATGTAAGGTTTTAATTAAAATTAGTATTGTGATCTATATATTGGCATAAAGTTAATTTTTCGCACACTAAATAAAGGTCATGATTGGCAAAGTAATTTTTCGTGTCCCCTACACAGGCAGTTCTAAGCAATTCCTGAGACTTAATGGCTAACAAGCTATCATTTAAGGCCTCAGTCATGCAAAAATTTTTAGCATATATTTGTCTATAAGCGCAAGTACAGAAGATTATCCAAGCTGAGTTAGCTCAGCACCTCTCAGTAACCAGAAGTGGAAGCTTATGGAAGAGCACAAGGTACAAGATGTCTATACAAGTGTAAAAAATGTCTGTGGCACGAAATGCCAAACACAAAGGACATTTGAGAATGGCCTTAGATACTGATACAGCTGAATTTACAGAGGTCCTGCCGTTCCTAGACATACAGCATAGCACTATAGCTTTTCCCTTGTCACAGATGTGGATGATGCTGTTTATGTCAGTCCAGTCCTCAGCCTAATGTTGCTGCTGTTGCCCTTTGCCCTCAGAGTTTATAACAGCTTAGTACATTACTACATGAGGACCCACCAAGTTAACTGGAAACATTTTAGGAGAAAAGCAATTTCATTTTTATCTGGTATTTAATGTACTTATCTTGTATTTAGTCTTGCAGATCACAGTGTTTGGGTTACAACCAGTAATACACTAACTACGATTTCTCTTTTATTTTCATTTAAAAAGGGATAGTTTCCTTTAAAAGTTTCCTATTGGTAAATCTTTGTCATGATAAAAAGCATGCATGTCTGTGTATTATTAAAAAAAGTAAACAGATTTCGGAATAATTTTCAAGTTCTGGTCAAAGGTTTTTTCATCCGAGCTGGGGTCATCGCTTTGTTCCTAATACTGTGATGACACTGTCTGCATTTAAAAGGTTAGCACAAAGAGTTTTAGTTTGCAGGGTGTGATGGACAACAACCATGTTATCAACAGTTTGATGATTTTGTTCCTTTAAAAAGGTGATGGCCCTCTGAGATGACTGTTGTTTGTTCTGTCTGGTACAGACAGAGCATTTTGAGGGAAGATGTGCTCTTTGGAAGACATTGCACGCATGAAGGATGCAGACATAAAGAAGGGGATATCTGAAAATGCAGTGAGCAGGGAGATGGAACACACCAGAGTCTGAGAGGCTTTGGAGAAGATCATGAAGCATGTCTGCCTGCAGCTAGGCTTCTGACAGGATGGAAAGAGGTTTTTTAGGGCCTTGAAAGAGACTGTATGGAGTTTGCTGTAACACAAAAATCTGTTTAGGTGCTGATCTCGGGTGAAGCCTGGTGGAAGAGCTCATTTGCAAGAAAGCAGTGGGTGGAAAAGGTCCACCCAAGAGCCCTCTTGGTTGTTTTGGGGTAGCAGAATAATGAAAAATCCCCCTCAAAACTCTGGCCTGACCTGGGGCCTTACCAAGCTTTTTCAGATGAATTATTGTAATTCTGTGTTTTGGGATCCTGAAATCTAAAAGTCTGCAGGTAGTGGCTCATCAAAAGAACTAATGATGCAAGTGTGATCCCCAGGGGTATGTAGGTCAGGGCTTTTGCAGGGGGAAAGGGGAGACTACAACTCCTGTGCATGCATTTTGGCGCTGTGGAGTCTGCGGCACTTCTGGACACGATATCTGACTTTCAGCTGTAGTAACAGAAGGCCACAGTTTAACTTGAATTTCTGGATTCATGTCCTGCAGGTGATGACTTACTCAACTAATAATGAGGCTGGAGATGTAGTGCTGTTGGGATAGACTTGCTAAATGCACCATTACTATAATGATTTGTAATTAGACACTAATCATCATATAAATGCTAATAGAATAAATGTACTTGATATTTTTTCATGCTCCTGGCAAAAGTTATCTAGACATGCCATTTTCTCAAGGGCATGCTGAGCAAAAGCATATTGAATAAAAGAGTTGGGGCATGGCACTCAGTTTCTGCTATTGTTTCTGTTTTGAAAAAGAATTATTGGTGATTTGAAAGATCATTTTAAACTGATGAAAGCATTAGGTGGTATTGTATTCCCAGTCTCTGCCCATGTATCCTGCTGTCTTCCTTGTGTCTGCAGTAATAATTAGCTATGGGGCTATAGCTCTACTTGTCAAGCAAATGGTCCAGGTGGAAATTAATTTTATTTTACTATTGTCAGATTACATTTTAGTCTATTTGGTCTTCCCTTGTGGAAGGAACAAGCATTTAGCGTGAGGATTTGGGGAAAGAGGCGGAGAAAAGGGCAAGATACTTCTTTTGGTAATGTCTTAGCTTATGTCAGCTTAAGTTAATTTTCAGCAGTAACCTGATGTAGAAGACAATAGCAGAGAAACTGGAAACCTCCTGCTTCTGCTCGTGCGCGCGCACCAGACTCGGTCGCTGCTCTTTTGTGTAGGATGCAGGGCACCTTCCACATGTTGCTCTGTAATCTGGCAAAAACGGGGATGTGCAGGTCCCTATGGCCTTCCTCCACCCTGCCTGTCTGCATGCACCCATACACTGGTACATGCACCTGCGTATACTCTCTTCCTCTGCTTCGCTTCTCAATACTTGTGAGCTCAATATACTCAGGGATAGATTCCCACACAAACTCTTTGTCTTTCTATATAAACCGTATTTCTTTTCACTTTCTTATCCCACATTTCGATTTGTTCCTTTTGTAAATAGCAGGTCAGCAGTCTCCGGGTGTATGGACGGTTTTGATAGCTTTGGCTGGTTTCCATGTCAGTTAGCAGCACTGTGTCATGTGTCTGCCTGGTGAGCGGGAGGAGGACTCTGTACCTGATCTAGACAACCTTTACCATCTGTGGTTGATGTGATGACTAAGAGGTTTATTCATTTCTTACCCTGACACTGGAGAAGATAAAAGGAATAATATTTACAGGGAAAAGTAATGTCCTTTATTTAATCAGTTGCATTACTTAGATTGATTTTGCTTTTCTTCATGCTATGTAGTCTTCGTTTCAGATGATAGAACATTTAGTTACTTCTAGTTAGAAATGGTGTCATAACTGGCACATTGTGTGTGGATATGAGAAGAAAGGTAGGAAAAGATATGCCACATATTAGCATCTTTCCTTTCAAATCCATGACTAAACTACCAAAGCTGTTATTACACCTGGGATATATTGAGGAGTAAAAGATTAGTGTCAAATCTGCTATCTTGTGATAGTAGATACTTTTCTAGTATTTCTGAACTTTTGTCATTATATTATTAATTCATTCTTTCATATCTCTGGAAATATGTAAGGAGGAAAGCCTTGCTATGTGTCCTCTGTACCGGTTTGATGACTCTCAAGACACTTAAATCTCTATAAACAATTCAAAAGGGATAGAATTGCATACCGGTCTGAATATAATACATGGTTTTGTTATATTCAGTGTGAGATTGAGTGTGTTTTAGTATTCCCAGATTTGCCGTAACTCAACAAAATATTTTCTTGCATGCACTAGCAGTAACATGCCACTAGGATAACTTGTTATGTTGTGACATCCCTTTTTTGCTTATGTAAATGATAAGGTTACCATAAATCTTCTGTATAAAATAATGTGACACTTAGATCAAGTAATAGGGATAAGAGAAGCTCAGTGTTTGTTAACACTTTTGCTTCTCTCTGTATTACTAATAGCTAGTGATTTGCATGATGCATATGTCACTAATATCTATTATTGGCTTGTGGGAGTTCAGCTTATTGGTTTTAGTGGTAACAGCAGATGCTATGGCACAGGCACAGGTGGAATGCGGTTTTAAACATAGAACATTCACAGGCATGTAGAAACTTCTCAGCTCTAATTGTTTTCCCTTGTTGTGTAACATGGAGGATAGATGAAGACTCAGATTTTAAAGTGTTTGGGACTGCAAGTCTTAACATCCATGCAGCTGGCCCTTGTTTGAAATCCAGATTTCTGCACTGTGCCTCTACACAAGAAATTTAGAAAGCTGAGCTCCTAAAATGAATGCCCAAATATCAGCAAGATGAGTAAGACTTAAACTAAACAGGTGAAGAATCACAAAGTCTGAAAGTCTCGGAGCTCTGCACTCCTTAGGAAGACATCACCACGCAGGAACCATATCTTGGACTTATTTCCTAGCCTCTCTCCTTGGGGGGAGAGATTTTTGACTGTTTTCAGGCAGTGGAAAGGCCTGAAACATGCTCTCCTGCTTTCTGCATGAGTGCTCAAGCTGTTGGTCAACTACTCTTTAAAGGGGACTGTAGCTGTTGCCAATACCAACATCATTTCAAATAAAGTATTGGCTAATGTTGTGTTTTGCACACAGCCTGATTCAACTAGATCAAGGCAAGACATTGCAATGACATCAGTGCTCGGGAGGCTCTGAAGAAGTGCAGAAAGAAAACTTTACCTTTCATAGGTGGATGTGGACTTTGGACGTCTTCAGGTTTAGGCACAAGAGATAACGTGGGTCAGTTTTGGATGGGTTTGCCTCTATTCTTTCTCATTCCTTCTTTTTTTATTTTTCTGTAATCTGGTCCTATGTCTCAGTTTTCTGTTGGAATCATAGCAGTAACAATATTAACTGTTTGAAAAATAGATTTTTCTGTGACCATTTTTTTGTGAAAACAACAAACCACAAAAATTAAGCTGCTACACCTGCGCAGTTAAAAAAAAAACAAAAAAAATCATTGTGACAAATTCACATAATGGTGGTGTATCCCACAGAGTCATTCTGATGGTTAATTGCTATATTTGAAATATCTGCAGTTGTTATGAGGTTTTCAGAAACATGATGAGCAACATGCAAATGACTGCAGTATCAAACTACAGTAAGCTATATAACAGCTAAATATTTGTTACAAGATTCAATCAGCTAATGAAATTGATGAGCTTCAACTACTATAGTAAAAATATATCCAGTTAAGCACAAGTTATAGCTGATATTGCCCTCTAATGTGGAGTTAACAAATGGTCAGTTAAATAAAAATAATCTAAATGCTATTTATTCTTTGTGTTACCTTCTTATTTCAGCTGCATGAATTTGCAGAGAGTTTTTGGAACTATATTTAACATCGACAGAAGAAAAAGTCAGACTTTCCGTTCACTTTAAAGGTAGGTGGACTTGTTTATTAGTCATTTTAGCACAACCCAGTGATTTTCCTGTCAGCTTTGGGGTACTAGTGATCCTAGACTGTTTTAAGAGACATTCTGAAAAATGTAAAATGGTTGAAGATGTTTGAAAGATGTAAAATATATGTTGCAAAATCTTGAAAAGCTATTTATGAAATCAAGCCTTTTTATAAATAGGCGAGAACCTTCAGGGTTACTTATAGTGAGAAAATGATACAATTTCTAAACCACTGCTTTCATTGCCAATGAAGCAGACCACTAAGATAACAGATTTAGAAGTAAAACATATTTCAGAAGTCTGTAGCCTTCAGAGGATCCACACGTGTCATAAACTGCTTGGAGGAGCGAGCACTTTTCTGTATGTAGAATCATAGAACCATGGAATGGTTTGGGTTGGGAGGGACCTTACAGATCACCTAGTTCCAACCCCCTGCCATGTGCAGGGACATCTTCCACTAGACCAGGTTGCTCAGAGCCCCACACAAACTGGCCTTGAATGCTTCTAGAGAGGGGGCAGACACAGGGAGGGGAGCATCCATCCTGTTATGTTTCTGGAGTGCCTCAGCACAACAAGGCACTCGGTGCCTGAAGATTTATGGTTTTGCAGTATAAATACTAAGAGTAATGCCTACTAATTGTTCTTCCAAAATAAAAACCACGGGCATAACAAAAATTCTCCATTCAGTCTGAAATGGATTAATGCAGCGTTAACATTTTTGTACCTGCATGGTTACGTGTCCAGAAAAAAAAAAAAAAGAGAGAGAAACTTCTACCAGGGTTTTATAGGAGACATTGTAGCTTTTGCTTGTTGTGACATCAGATGATCCGTCAGCTTGTTTTTCCTTTAAATATGTTTTCTTACATACGTAAATATGTCATACGTTGTGCCCGCTGAGTTTAGATTCTTCTTGAAGCTTTGGAATGAATCAAATGTGCTTTGCTGTTACAATTTTACAGACTGAGATATGACATCCAGCTGTCTATAGGGCTTCACTTTGTTCAGCCAAGTCAGGAAACATGCAACAACACAATGTAAAAAAAAAATATATATATATCAGGATGATTTAAATGTACTGATGTAATGGTTTTTCTAATGTGTGGTTAAAGGAGGCGTTATGTCTTGATGTAGTAGCCACTGACACTATCACACGGAAAATTAACTTCTGATCAAATGCTTCCAGATCAGATATTCTAGGATGACATTAACTTGTGGATTGTCTCAGTGGCGTCTCTTTCAGATGCAGATCTTTGAATGTCTTCATTTCAGTCAATATTTTTACTGGGTACAACAGTTAACAGAGTTACTCTCAGGATTCATTTGCTGCGTTGCTTTAAATGGCTTTCTTGCTCCATCAGAAAGCATCTGATCATTCTATTTCTTGTTATTGGGGGTAAACCAATATGGCATGGCCATGTTTACTAAAATGACATCTAAACAAGGGCTAATTAACTTGTCTTGAGTGTTGAGCTTGGTTATACTGCTACTCATCCTCAACTGAGCTTGCATATCAAGCATTAAGCAGCATCTTGAGAGAAGTTTATTAACACAAACTTTGATCTGGTACAGCATATCCTTGTAGGATACACCACTGTCCGAATTTTTCATGTTATTGTCTAGTAGTTGTGTTGTAGTAACCGGGAAGATGTGACAATATAGGCTCAGCAAATCTGTAGTGAGGATGTAATGTTTTTTATTAAACAGAGGCAGAAGAAAGATAAAGGATCATCAGTGTAATAAGAATAGCAGTCAGGGTTTCATTTTCTGAGTCCTGATGGTAAAGCAGTCAGTGTAAACAGGGACAGAACAAACCTTCTTAAACCTTGTTTATATTGAGATTTAGACACCTTGCTTCCACCCAGTTCTCAGCCAGCAGCCAGACCATCTGTTTCCCATCCCTTTCTGATCTCGTACAGGCAACACTGGTTGGACTGGATACCTCGAGCTAGGTATCCACAACATAGTTCAGACTACCTTGCTCTCAGGCAGGATATGGGGAAGCTGTATCTTTTTGCATAGTAGTCCAAAGCGTAAACTCTGACTCAGTAAAGGGAAGCGATTCCCTTGCCCCTCACATTCTGGCAAGGATGACCTTGCACGTTCGGAGTGCTATAAACACCAATGTTGGGTATTCTGTTCTGTCTGCCTGCAACTTTTGGTCCATTGTGCAGGCAGCAACGCAGGAGTCACAGGTCTGGAAACCTGGTCTGATGGTAGCCTAGGCTGAGTCCAGATTCTAGCAGTCAGGGCACATGTTTGATGAACAGTGATTTCATGATTACATTCGTATTCCCAGGACTGTACAAAAATGGAACTAGTTACAGTCTAATACTCAACGTCCACATGTATTGCAAGGAGTGGGATCTGAAACACTACTTGTAGCAGATGTTTGCCTGGCCTGCCTCAGGACTCATGAGTATATAGTACTCCCTTTTCAACAGCAAGGGTAGCCACAGACTAGAACTGGGGTTAGGGCACTCTTCTGCAATGCTTCTTAGGCTGGGTGGAGGAGATCAGTGAGCCCAGATCTTCTGTTTCTTGCTCAAATGAGCAAAACTAAGGCAATTGTATACGACAGTGACTAACAGGAGGGGACAGAAATCCCCACCACACACACCTTTCTCTTTACAAAGAGCCATCTGTGCTCTGTGAGTTACCCGTGTGGGGGCCTGGGTTCTGTCAGGGTGGAGGTGCTCAGCGTTGCCTGTTTGTTCCTCAGACATCGCCAGGGAAAGACAGAGCCTCATTTAGGTGTCCTTACAGTGCCCTCCGGAGGTCTTCAGGGCCACCTACAATTTGCCTTTGCAGTGAACTTCTGCCTACACAGCTGTAGCGGAGCTGGGTTTGAGCTCTGGTGCCCACTACAAAGCACAGCAACTGCGGAGTTTTGTTAAAGCCCTACAGACTCAGGAACATTCAAAGGAAAAAGGAGAAGGACTGCCAAAAAAAGGCAAAGTCGAAGCTCTTGTCCCAAGCCTGAGCATTGGGAGGAGTCAGAGTGATGGAATATGGCAATAAGTGAAACTTGGAATGGAGGGAAATGAAAGATAAGGAATGAAAGATATGGAGGTGCATGGGTATGAAGGTGAAAAATGAGCAGTGGGAAGCAGGGATGGGGAGAGAGTGCTCTCGTCATTCACATTCAACCGAGTCATTAATGTGCTACCGTCCTACAGATATAATAATAGGACACTCGCTGATCAGTGTTTTCTGTATAGATCAATAGTTTGATTTACTCTACAGATGTCTTGTATTTTCCAATCTGCTAGAGTCTGGCTATATTAGATAGTTCACTGTCCTCTCTTGTAAGGTAAAACTAACTCTTAATGAGAGCAACAGGTTTAATTCTCTCTTGTAAGGTAAAACTAACTCTTAATGAGAGCAACAGGTTTAATTAAATGATCAATCTTAGGCTTTGCCATTGTTGTGATTAATCTCTCCAAGGTGATCAATCTTAGTAGCCAACTCAAACAAACCAAAAAAATAGTAAGTCTTAGGTTGAAATTACTTGGAATTTAATCAACGCATAATGGTTCCCGGATGAGACTTGTGCACTTTCTCATACAAGTCTGCAGTTTATTTGTTAGCCATGACAGTTTGCCTATATTTCTCTAAGTGAAAGGATGGCATTTTTCATGCAGAAAAAAGCATCTCACAAAAGCAACTGAAACACTACTCAGCCTGTCCAGACCAGGATAAGTATCTGATTGTTTCTCCACTCTGATCAAGTTTGTACCAGATTTCTTGCAGGGGAACTGAATAATAAGAAATAATTTATTGTGAAACGAAAATCTAAGTGGGATGGTGATTCTCAATAAGATAAGCGGAAGCTAGGGACACCATGTGCACAGAAGATGAAGAGATTTAGGTATCCACCTCCCTTTTGTGTTTTTGAAAGCCTTTGTCTAAACCCTTGTTCTTCTGTTGGCTTTCCAAGGAAGCTTTATCAAACAATCTGACAAATTAGTTGCATCAGAAAGTATAGTTGGTGCAGCTCTGTTGATGACAAAAGAGCTATGATAATTTTTGCTTCTGTAGTGATCTTGAGTTTTTCTAGTTGTACTTTTGCTAGAAGTGGTGGGATGCATGTGCAGGTGTTAGGGTATTTTTTTTGCATTATGAAGCCTGTTGTATGCTTCATATATTAAACAACTGCCTTAAAAACAATGAAGTGTTTTTGTTCTTAGCTCCACTAGTCTAAATATAGAGTAATAGCCAAAATGATTGATTCACTTAAATTGTAAATTCAGAACATTTGGTAATCTACTTAGCTGAGAGGGGTGCTAACATTGTGATATTTCTTGCTGCATATAAAGCTCTGCAAGTTCCTCTACCAGAGCGCACAGTTGCTGTGATTTCTCTTCTCTTATTTTCACATCACTTCGTACTTCTTCAGCGAAATGAGTTTCAGCTCACACCAGAAGGAAGCAAAAGGAAGGGACCTTCCAGTACCCTTAGGGAAGGCAAAGTGTATTTGCAGAGAAAATACACGGAATAACAGGAGGAATAATGTGTTTATTTTGCTGTCTCATATAAATAGTTTTCTAAATATAATTGAAGAGGAAGACATTACTATTGGCAAACACACTTCTATGAAGATCAAGAGTCTTGAAAAATTTATGCTTCTTCCCTGATCTATCTGTTTTAAAAGCTTTCATAGTATAGACCAGAGCACCCAGGAGTTTCAAGGTGCTAAGAAGAGAGTGAGCACATAGAATCGCAGGCTTTGATAGAGAAATTCATCAGAAACACCTGCCCGTAGCTACCTTTCAGAGAGAAGGGAAGTGTTGCTTAGACTTACATTTGTGCTGCTAGGGAAAGAAGCCATTGCTGGAAAACAGAGTTCAACAACAGACGAACTCCCCCAGAATGAAGGAAACTGCTGTCTTCTGCCTCCCTGGCTATTCCTGATAAGGGAAAACATACATTTCTCAAATTAGAGCCCTCGAGTTTTTTCTACATCTTGATAAAGAAGTCAGCCCACCTTCTTCCTGTTAGCTCTTCCTCAAACCATTGCTTTGCTTTTTGACAGTCCATCCTGAGACTGAGCAAACTCTCTCTGTGGCAGCTGCTGGCATTGTTTGGATTGAAAAGTAATATCCTGAATAACAGTCCTGTATTTTTAGCAGTCTTTTAATATGATTTAGCAGGTGGAACCAGGAAGTTATCACCACGTGAACCAACACATACTGTGCAGGCCAGGGACATCCTTTAGATCACGGCATGTGACCTTTGTCACTGAGGTTTCAGGAGAACAGCAAGCAAAGGGTGACAGGGCCTTTTTGGCAGAGCCTGTAGCATGGCTTGTGGACAGGTGTATACTAGGAGGAGAAAACCAGAATCACTCTTTCTCTGCGAGCTTCTGGGAATGCAATAGCTATGTTTTCTAAAAGCAATCTTTGGAAGATGTAGCACAGCTGCTGATGTAGAAGTGAGGGCAGAGAAAGCTGAATCACGGCTACCTCTCTGCCCTCACAAGGGGACAGAGCTGTAGTTTTGCCTGATACCTATGCAGGCCCCACTGAAAGAGGGAGAAAGTATTTCCCATCTTTGTCACCACTTCTGTATAGCAGCGTGCTGAAAAAGGCACAAATATAAAACAGAGGGAAAACACCATGATTTATTTTCTAACATGCTTTATATATTTAATTAAGCAATGGTCCTCTGGAAAAAAAGCAAACCCCACACATCAAATAATATACATTACAGAGCTAGGAAAAGAACAGGATTTTTTTTCCTCCACAATGTTGAAGCTTATTTTCCTTTCAGTTTCAAAAAAAATCCAAAATAATTTTCCTGAAATACATGTCTAATAAATTTGTTGCAGATGTACATGGCATTTCAATTCTGCAAGACTAAAATGTTTCTACTTTTAATTCAAGAAAAAGGCTATATATTGGAGTTAGAATTTGGCTTTAAATTGAATAATCGTATGCTTTGTTATTGGTGAGTTCTTTTTCTTTGGGAATGAAGTGTAGACCAAAGTGACTGAATTTTGGAGTATTTTGATTTTGACAGAACTGTATTTTCTATTAGAGAACTGATTAGCTGAAATTATTCTGACAAGCCTGTCACCTGTGTCACTTGAGTAAATACAGTTCAGTAAATAAACTACTTGAGTAATTACACAAACTGTTGGCATTAGTCGGTAGTTCTTCCCTCTAGAGAAAATATTCCTTTATCCTTTCAGTGTTCCAGCTATTTTATGGCAGCAGAAGGATTAGAAAGTTCAGAGGACCAAGATCCAGAGAAAAAAATGTTTCTTGTAGTGATTTGTAGACAGTTTCGTGTAGACAGTTTTGTTCTTATTCATCCAGTCTCCTCCTCTTCTGCTCGACTAACCCAGTCATGTTTACCATCCTTATTTGTGTCTACCCATCTCTGCTCCCTCCTGCAACCTTCCTACTCAGGTGTAATGTCACCTATTCTCACTCTTCAAAGCTCTGAATTTCTAACAAATAATGATTTACTGGCAAACAATGTTATCCATAGCCTCAGTTCCCTTGACAAGTAGCACAGTAGAAAGAAGAGTAAGCAGCCCATTTGGCCACCAAAGTGAACTGCGTCCTTTGCAGAGATAAAAATCATTCCTGCTTGCTGCTAAATGAACAGATGTATGTTTATTTCAGTATCTGCAAACTGAAACTTTCAAGGAATCAACGTCTCACCATGTTTTGATCACTTTTGTAAAAGGATAGCAAAAAAAATGTGGTTGCCCACTCACATTTCTCTGTCAGCTCGAAAACTTGGAGTATTAGAGCATATTGGTAAAATGAGACTTGCTTCTTTTTTAAAAGCAGGGCAAAAAACTTCATTTTTCCTATGTTCCTTCTGAGGGGAGGAGAAAGTTCTCAATATGGGACAAATACCAATTTTAGACAGGTCTAAATTTCAGGACAGAAACTGAGAAGCAACTGGAAACATAAATGTTAAGTAAAAAGTGTGAGCATACATTTACTACCTGCATCATTATTCAGTAACTCAAAGCTTTTATAGCCTCAGTTTACAAAGGCCACAGGTAGAAAATCTGCAGCTTCCCTCAGGTTCTGTATCACTGTTGGACCATTTACTCACTTGAATGACATCATTCAGGTCACAATTAGTCCCTGACAAAATGAGGCTGGGCAAATCATCCTTTACATACAGCAAAATGCAGATGGGGGAAGTAATTAATCATGTGTTTCCCCTTTGTGAACCAGTTCCTTGTACTCCGGGAAGGGACGTCACCCTGCAAATTAGACACTTACAATATGTCATTTCTGATCCGTAATGGTAAAATGACCGTCCAGCTAAACAATCTGCAGAACTGCTTGAAAACCCTTGTGCTACTATTGACTGCACATGAGTCAGATTTGCAACTGATCGCTTAATCAATCTGTACCTTGGATCCTGTACGCCGTTCCTACTCTGTAGCTAAGCCTGATGTGCATGGCCTTCTGCACTAAATGATTTCTTGAGGTTTCTGACCTCTAATCATGCTCTCTGATGCAGGAAAGCTAAAAGACCTACCTGCCTGTTTTGTGATAGTCTCCTGTACTTGTACTGGAATCTTCTTCCACTTACATGCAGCTAAGCCCTTTCCTGGGTAATGTGTCCCATCAGAAAAGAGCTTAGTTCACCAAAAGAGGTATTTCTTAAAGGATAATTATGGAAGTTCAAGTTGTGAAATCACTTGAAAACATATTAAATAATATTAAATTAATCTGCCTTCATAACTAACTGCGTCTGTTCTTTGTTTATACAACACCTAAACTTGATTCTTTAAAAATAATTCAGCAAAAACTAAATTCTATATATGATCTATAAATAATAAAAAAAAAAAAAAAGATGTCTCTTGCACTAAAAGCAGGTCACTTGGTGTGCACTGGTGCAGACCACAACAGGTCAGATAAAAGAAATCCACAGTCTTGGAATGGTAATCTTCTGCCATGAAAATCTGCAGCAGGAAATCCCCTTTTGGGCAATGCTGTAAATGAAGGAATTCTGTCATTTGGAGGGGATTCCCACTGAGTCCTTCCCAGGGAGGAAGGCTGGGAGCTGACCAGAAGCAGCTTTAGATAATCCATCTGTTCCCTGTCACAAGGTTATTTCCCCATCCTAGTCTTACATTGCAGCTCTGTTATGTGATTGAAGAATATTTACCACCAAGGTCACCACGTTGTAACAACGCACGTGGGTACTTTCAGACCCTGAGAAAGCAGCTGTGTCTGCTCTGTTGGAGGGAAGCACGCAGGTGTGGAGTATTAGTTGATGTTTCAAACTGATTCAGCCTGGTAGGAGCTGAGATGGGCTCTGCTGGAAGACCTTGGAGAAGTGTAGGTCTGGGAACTGGTACCTTCCAACCTGCTGTCTGCTAATTTTGGTGACGAGTGACATGCAAATGACTTGAAAGTGAAGTCATGAAATGTCAGTTAAAATCTAGGCTTTGTTCTACTAGCCCTGCAGCTCTGTTGTCCATCACACGACCCCCTGAAAACCTTGTATTAAATTTCTTCGTAAACTGGAAAAAAATATGGATGCTCACTACCTTGATAGTGAAAGAGGAAGGAGGGGCAGACCAAGCACCCCTGAGCTGAAGAGCACGTGGGTGCTTAAGTGCTCGGGTGCCTCTTCCTCCTCGTACGACGACCGAGCTGTTCCCGGAGGCTCCGAGCCGAGCGGCCGCCGCAGCC
>Ga0065711_1005100_pt1 | contig 24400 bp, 14 predicted proteins | sample Hoacrofraction12_FD_59098 | JGI IMG/M metagenome (GOLD analysis project Ga0065711, IMG submission 59098) | Hoatzin crop microbial communities from Cojedes, Venezuela - Epithelial fraction 12 v2 (version 2) | ecosystem: Host-associated > Birds > Digestive system > Esophagus > Crop | place...
CTAGACTCAGCGCCGCTGATGACAACCCTCTGAGTTCTGCCATTCAGCCAGTTCTCTATCCACTTCACCGACCAGTGAATATTAATATTAATATTAAAATCCACACCAGAATGATCTCCGCTTTTTTTCCTTAGTCACTTTGCTTTGTCTTGAGACATGGAAAGCTTGTGAGTTCAGTGGTTCTGCTCCACCCTCCCATACTCCGCTCTTCTCTGGTACTTCATAACGGCAGTGTGCAAAGACCTGAGCCAGAAAGAGCTGCGCGCATCTTCACCCACCCAATATATAGAGCCAGAAATTCTTGCAGTGATGAATTTTTCCTCACAGAAATCAATAGAAATGTATTTTATGATAATCTTAAGATCAATATTAAATAACTAAGCCAAGCTTTTGGAAAAATAAAGTCCCTAACTATAAATTTTCTCTAAATCTAAGCTTTGAAATCAATTGAATCCATAGGATGGCCCAATACATTTTATGGCCTTTTGAACCATTGCTTTTATGTTTAACACCATATTTTGTTCTAGGAAAGGATAATAAACGTCTCTGCAGCACTGACAAAAGCCAACAGGGGACACTGGTTGTTTGGAGTATATTCTTTCAAAGCATTTTTCTTCATGTTGCTGGAGGAACTAAATTAGCTGGGAAAACTTGAAGTAACAACCAGTTATCCATCATGGCACTCTGTGCCCTAGTATCATTGCACACAATTGTTTTGCAATGTGAAAGGCCAACAGAACATGCTCCCAGGGACAACCCTACACTGAAAATCATCAGATAGGTGGTACTTTATGATTGAACCTAAAGCAGATCAACTTGGGTAATAAAATGTAAGAGTGTTGTAAGGTAAATTACAGACTATGAAGGTCTATAAGGAAATCAAAACCCATGTCAGATTCTATCCAAAGAAGCAATAGTGCCCACCTTTGCTGCATCCAAACTTCAGTCATGGATCACAACAGAGAACTACTTGTTAAGCCAAAGCAGGTGGCCGGAAACCATTTCTAGTCTGAGCATTGTGCAGCTGAGCATCTGGCAAGTGGAGGGATGCAGCTTTGAGGACACCTTCCCAAATATGCTGCAACAGCATTGCAAGCCTTGCTACAGTAAGTAAGTATTAACAGGTTACAGGAGGACCTGAATTATGCTCTCACAGTGGGCAGGAATGGGGTGGAAAATTAAACTAGTATTCCCGGCTCTGGATGTTTTCTTTGGCATTTAGTGTAAATTTATGCTCCTGGAAATGGGAGTAAAACACCGGCTAGGGTCTTCCAGACTCTGAGGGCCAGATTGTCAGCTTTGCAGTGCTGTGCAGAATTGGCCTCCAGGACGGATTTAGGGCCACACCCAGAGTTTACCTGCAGGAAAAGTCCCACAGCTGCCACTGAAATGGCTCAGCTGATATACTTGTGAGAAGCAAAGCCATGGAAGAATGGGGAACATAATTTTGAGCTGCATTTTGGAGATCCCACAAGGGTGGACTTCTCCATAGTGTGGGTAGGCCCAGAACTTCATTCCAGGCATGGAGAAATGCTGATCTGATGTCTTGCACCCCTTTTCATATAACCTTGTGGAGCTATCACAGAACTGAGTTAGGGTAGATAAGATGCTCTGGGATCCCTCCTAAAAGGATCCTATATGGAGAATGATGAGATCGGTGAAACATGACACAAACATTCAGATCTCAGGTCTGTGGCCCCTACCTCCCAATCTCTTTCCTCTGCAGAGGATCTTCAGGGAGGCTGTAGCTTCAGTGGGCAAGGCTGGGAAATGCCTTCTTCCCAGTGCAGCAGGACTATTATATATCCTGTAATATTGTTTCTAAACTTTGGGACAAAAATAACATCTCAGACAATTTCTTTGTGATGCTCAGATAGGAGACTTAAACCCTGGGGCTGCCCCAGAAAAGACAGGACACCTGTTGACCGTCATGGTATCTCCTGCTGCAAGAACTGGTCGGACTTGTGGTGTCTGAGCTCAGCCTGGGCCTGCAAGAGAAAGGCAGAAATGACCACAGCCTCCGGTCTCCTGCAGCCTGCCTTCCAAAGGTAGTTGACATACAATGGTACATGCTGGTGCAACTGTGTCCAGTTTTTCCCCATGAGACAACTTGGACACAGTAAAAATAGTGAAGTGTAAAGGGCTGAGGAAGCAAAAGCAGCTCCAAAAATCCCTTGGGCTCCTTTGCTCAGGCCACTTGGCTGAATCTCAGCACTAGCAGCAGTGATGGTGAGAGACCAGTTTTCCTGGACTGGCTCCTTTTCAGAGCCTCTCTGTCCCTGCGCACATGGCTCAACACTAGGAAGTCTGGGCCACTGTATTTCCTCTACGATGACGTCCAAAGGAGGATATGATGGATGGATTCCCCTTCACCCTTCAGTATTGACAGAGGGATGGTAAATATGGTGCAGTTAGTCTATTCGGTGTAATTGTTAATCTATTGGGTGCAACTGTCAGTCTGTTTTTGCTCCCAAGTAACTTCCTGAACTTTGAGTCTCCCTCCTCAGCAGAGCAAGCCCCCTCCTCTGGTGAGCATCCTCAGTTTGGGGATGAGGTATGTGGCTTTGTGTGAGGGCCAAGCACCATTTATAGTACTTCAGATGCATAGATCTTCCTATTTTTCCTCTTTCTATCTTGTTGGCATTGTGAAGTCCCAGCCCAGCTCATTACCAGGTGCCAAGAGATTACTATTTGCAGATACAAATCGTCATAGCTGTTTGAGAAAAGAAAATGAAGGGGGAAAAAAAAGTGAATTGTGTCAAAGAAAGGCCAACAGCATGTCTGACAGACAGCCAGGTCCCGTTTTTTCTCCTACCGCTTGAGCTGGAAGGGCAGGAGACTGTTATCAGGACCTGCCTGCGAACAAAGAATAAGTGGACACCCATACCTGCCCCTTTCACCACTGCAGCCATCCCTCTGTGCTTCTGCCCGTTATTGTCATTTGTAAAGCGCTGGCATTCGGTTGACAGCCGCGAAGCCGGGGTTCTTCCCCTGAGCTGCTGACAGCAGTGATATTTACCCAAAGTCTCCCTGCATTTCTGCAAGCTGCTTTTCTCTTGGCTTGAAGGAAAATGCAACTTAATGTCCCGTTCATGATCTGATTGTTACCCCAGGAACAGAGGTAATTTAAAGCAAAACCAGATTGCTTCGCTTGTGGAATATGGTGACACTGTTAGTACTTGGCTTATACACTAAACTGTTTGGATTTCAACCTCATTTATGACTGAGCCGTAACTGACTTGTTCTCATAGATCAGCTAGCTGAGAGTCAAACTAGTTCTAGAGGAGACAAGTTGACGGGAAAAACCCTCGCTAGTGCTCCCAGATGGATATTTTTTGGACTTGTACAGAAGTACCCAACCTACCTTTTCCCTTTCATCTTGTACTCTCCCAGGTCAGTTAGCTCATGTTGGCAACACCTTTGTTTCATTCATGTCTTCATATAAAATAACTTAGTGCCACTTGGGAGGGGTTAGTGTCTAGAATACAAAGCTGTAGACTCTATACACAATTTCTATGACCACGGGCAGGATACTACACTCAGTCTGCTAACTTTCTTCAGCAGCTTCCCTCTTTATCCCTTAGCTCTCATTCCAGGGGGGTATAACTGAGCTGGGGCAAACGCAGCACCGTGAGATCAACAGTTAGGACTGGGACAGTACATATAGTGAATTCTTTGGCTTTTTAAGCACCTCGTGGGATTTTTTAATCTGTTTTGTGTTGGGTTTTTTTAAGTTTGTGGGTTGCTCATCAGGGACAGCTCTGCTTTTTGACCAAAGTACATGCAGATGTACCTGACCACAACACCACTGCCTGAACTTATCTATGCCGTGGGAAGCTACCACTTCTTTCTAATACATCCTTTGTATTAAGTAGCCTCCTGTTCCTTTCATATGCCTCCCTCTCAGCCAGTTCCACATCTGGAAGCATTTTGCACACCTCAGCAGTGATGGGCTACAGAAACAAATTCACACAGAATGGTAAAGTACACTTGGGAATTGCCAGAAGATTTGGTTCTGTCTTTGGTATTAAATGGGAGCTTTATAATGCTGTGATAACACAGACACTCTTTTTTTAAGCCATCTACCTGTTTACATGGTTTTAAATCAGCCGTGGATGGTTAGGGATGGGAGCTTGTACCCCATGCGCTGCTCACTTAGACCTTCCCAGTATGACACTGAGGCCCAAAAAACCAAACCAAATGTTACATGATGGATGAGGAATAGAAAGAGAATAATAAGAAAAATAATGTTTATAGAAGGGCAAAGAAAATTATTTGGGGCATGCAAAAGCCTTCATATGAGAAAGGTTGTGCTAGGACTGTTCACCTTAGAAAGGAAGCCAATGAAGGAGAATATGATAAAGATATATTAAATCCTGTCTAGTGTAACACTGGTGGCTGAAAATATTCAAGTAAATTGAAAAGCAGCAATTTCCAGACTGATCAAATAAACCCCTTTTCACACAGGAGATAATTAAGCCATGGAACTCTCTGCTGTGAGGTGGCAGGGAGGTCAGTAGCTCCGTGGGATTGCAAAAGGGCGGCATTTCTGTCTGGCAACAAGGCTCTCCAGACTTACAATAGCTAGTATTCATGCGTTTCAAGACACCAACATGTCTTTCAAGCAACAGATTAGGAATAGCCTTTCAGGGATAGGAGTGGGAGGTGCTGCCCTGTGATTTCTTACACTAGTTTCTGAAACATCTTCCTCTGGGAGCTAAAGCAGGGTTGCTAGTGTGGCTCAGGCACCTGCCTCAGGAGAATGATCCAGCTGGTGGCCAGTCACAAGTGGTGTTTCCCAGGGCTCATTTTTGGGGCCAGTCTTGTTTAACATCTTTATCAATGATCTGGATGAGGGGATTGAGTGCTCCCGCAGTAAGTTTGCAGACGACACCAAGTTGGGTGGGAGTGTTGATCTGCTCGAGGGTAGGAAGCTCTGCAGAGGGATCTGCACATGGCTGGATCAATGAGCCGAGGCCAACTGTACGAGGTTCATCAAGGCCAAATGCCGGGTCCTGCACTTTGGTCACTAAAACCCCATGCAACTCTACAGGCTTGGGGAAGAATGTCTGGAAAGCTGCCCGGCGGAAAAGGACCTTGGGCTGTTGGTCGACAGCTGGCTGAACATGAGCCAGCAGTGTGCCCAGGTGGCCAAGAAGGCCAACAGCAACCTGGCTGGTATCAAGAATAGTGTGGCCAGCAGGAGTAGGGAGGTGATCATGCCCCTGTACTGGGCACTGGTGAGGCCGCACCTTGACCACTGTGTTCTGTTTTGAGCCCTTCACTAAAAGAAAGACAATGAGGTGCTGGAGTGTGTCCAGAGAAGGGCAACAAGGCTGGTGAGGGGTCTAGAGAATAAGACTTACAAGGAGCAGCTGAAGGAGATGTGGCTGTTTAGTCTGGAGAGGAGGAGGCTGAGGGGGGACGTTCTTGCTCTCTACAGTGACCTGAAAAGAGATTGCAGTGAGGCAGGTGTTGGTCTTTTCTCCCAGGTAACTAGCGATAGGATGAGAGGAAATGGCCTCAAGTAGCATCAGGGGAGGTTTAGATTAGATATTAAGAAAAATTTCTTTACTGAAGGAGTGGTCAGACATTGGAATAGGCTGCCCAGGGCAGTGGTTGAGTCCCCATCCCTGGAGGTGTTTAAAAAACATGTAGATATGGCACTTTGGGGTATGGTTTAGTAGGCTCGGTGTTGTTGGGTGGCTGGTTGGACTTGATGATCTTAGAGGTCTTTTCCAACCTATGATTCTACAACTCTATGTCCCGTTGGGGGCTCAGATCACTGCCCAAGCCATCCAGTCATGCTGAGGAGCCTGGGTAGACCAGGGGACAAGCCCTGAGCTTTTCTAGTCCCTGCAGTGCCTCTTTGGGGACTGCTCCAGTTGGTCTGACTGCCTCCACATCTGAGGTGGTGCAGGTCCAGGTCTACTAAAATCAGGGCTGATACCCACTGACTTGCACCGAGCTTGCACCTTTGCACCTTTTCTGCAGTATCACTCCTTGTGAGCCTTATCCCTGGGCAGCTTGTGCCAGAGTATCACTGGCAGCACGGCAACACCACCAGCGCATTCCAGCTGCAGGAGCAGCATTCGGGGGTAAGTTGCCCTTGGGAGTCACTTGGTCTTGGGAGGAGGTCCAGAAAGGGCCTAGAAAGACATCAGGAGCAACTCCACCTCACTGGCTTCCTTAAAAAAAGGCCAGGGTTATTCTTTTTTCAGTGTGTAAGTGACACTGTGCTTCTGTGCATTTTTAAGAATTTAAACCATCTGGAAGGAGTATGGCTAAAAGTTGGGGTAGAGTCTTGTCTTTTGTATGGATGTTGTTGGGGTTCCACATGGAGTGTGTCTGAAATTCCAGAATTGTTTCCCTGTTTAGCCAGGACTACCAGAGAAGTTTCTCTTCATTCACACAGAATCAGTCCTGCCACAGATCTTTCTTTGTGATGCTTTGTTGTCTCAGCATGTACTTTTGCTGCAGGAGAAATTGTGTTACTCTGCTCTTCAGATGAAAACTGCACTGTAGGAAAGGCTCTCTTCTCCAAGTTGATTTGAAGCTCAAAGCTTCCAAAAAAGCAATACAAAAGATTTCTGTATATATAATTTTGGGATTACTTTCATGCTTTAATTCCATTCTGACACAAGTGGACTGGGCTTTCCCAAGGAGCTTGGAAGTGACTTGAAAAGCTTTGTAAAGGTTTGAATGCTTCATGGCATCTTATTATCATAGGTAATCACGTCCTGGAGCTCACTGTGTTTGGAAGGCAGCTGAACTGTGAACGCAGGAGGGGAAGCAAATGCAGTTAAGTCTGTGTCTTTTCGCAGCGGATCTTTGACAGTGTCTGTGCCTGACATAATGTGACTTAGAAACACTTAATTTTTGTCTTCCTTCCTGCACTCCCTGACAGACAAGTTAGTTATTAATTTTTAACACCAGGTGTGAGTTTTCATGTTGATAGTCACACATTTTCTTCAGTGCAAGGAGTGCTCAGCAATATGCTACAGCTGGCCTGAACCTTGTTTAAGAAAGGGTTGCACAGAAGTATCTTAACGATTTCTCTCCACTTAGAAGGAAGTGTACGCCTGAAAAAAATTATGCTCAGACTTGAGATCCCTTCAAAATCTTCTATGGAACACCATGGATTTTATGCCCAAGCATCAACATTCCTCCTCTTTTAAGTTAGCATTCAGGCAGATTTCATCAAATCTGAATAAACACCCCTTAATGAAATGTGCCGGAGATGTGAGGAGCTACAGCACCAACTGCTTCGAGCTACTGATCTGCTGCTATAACAAAGAGTGAATTGCTAAAGTAGATGCACCCACTGGTCTTTTTTTCTTGTAGTGAAGTTAGCTATCTTTGCAAAGGACATATTTGGTGTCTACAAGCACAATAAAGCGTAGTTTCTCAGAGAGAGTCGGATTTCTCTGTTCAAGCAAAAAGCCAGGGACAACACGCAGATGGGCTAAGAGAACTGATATTTGCAGAAATCCCAGGTTTAATTCTAAGAGTGATCTTTATTTTTAGCTGTTAAGTGGAGAATCACACATGAAGTCAGCAGGCACATGTTCCTTCGTAACTGGCACCGTGAGTGAGGAGTACAAGGGGGCTGCTATCTGCTGGTGGAGGGCAGCCTTCCCAGGCTTGTCAGAGTTAATGGAGGGAGAAAGGCTTTAGCTAAGCTCTTGTAGGGGATGACTGAATGCAGGATCTTATAGTTCCAAACTGACTGAGGAGGAAACATAGGAAGACTAATCTATCTCCGTAGGCTAAAGTTAGCATTTGGGAGTACTCCCTCTGTTCCCATTAAATTCCCATTAAAAATCAATTTATTGGGACCAGGATTTCATTATCTCTTCTTCAATAACATAAAGCCAGTGCTTTCTGTGCTTAATCAGTTTCTTGAGTTCAGCTTGCAACATTTATTCAAAATCCATTTAGGTTCAACAGTGACAAAACTTTGTAGGCTGCCTAGGTACCTAGATTTTTGTTTATCCTCTGGAACCACAAGAAATTCCCATGCTGAATCATAATGGAAAACTGGAAATGTCAAAAAACAGTTGTAACTTATCACCTGAAAAGAAAAATCAAGAAGTTCAGGCCAACTGACTGTTTTGCTTTAAGTCTTACCAATTAGATTTGTTGGGGTGTTTTTTCCCCTACTAATATTACATTTTAAGGCAAAGTCCATTTGAACTGGAAATGTTTTTTTTTCATTTCAAGACAAAAACATTTAAACAAAGAGTTTTCCTCAGAAGGTTCTCTAATTTATTCTGTTCACTTTTCACATCAAAAAATATTTCACTGAAAATTTCTGGCCAGTTGTATTACCAGTGATTCAATGCCTAATTTGCTAGATGTTCCCATGTTTACTTCTAACTAATGGATATTTTATGGTATAGTGCACCTTTATAATTTATTAATATGAAAAATTAATATATACCTAGCATTGACTAAAAACAAAACAATGCTTTTGAACGTGAAAAAAGAGAAAAGCCATTCTTACCATGAATTCTTATGACTCTTGTTGTGCTGCATTCATCAAACTGATTACTCCTTTTCAAATGCTGAGGAAAAAGTAGTTGATAATTACACGGATTTATATATATTTTGTGGCCTTTTAAAATATGGCAAGCATACAAGCTGGCGTTCTTCTGTGTCAGAGGATGTGTAATACAAAGTAAAGCTACAGCTGTGAATGATATTTAAAATTTAATTTATGGTTTGCAGTGTTTCAAATAAGGTTCAAAAATGCATACACAAATGAAAGTTAAGCTGTTCTACCTTCACAGTCACCTGCTGTAAGAGACTGGCAATTCCTTTTCTTGTGGTGAGGTGCAGTTCCTCTGAGCTGTGCTTTGAGAAGACAGGACTGGAAGGATGGTGGCACAGCTGAAGGCTTAAGCTGTTAAAGTTTCACTTTGTAGTCATGCAGGTTGCACTGGTATATGGTAATTTATGAGCTAAGGTATATATGACCTCTTTTTCTTTCTCCTCTGGGATTTTCAAGACCGTACAGTGGGTTTTATTTGCAATTACCTACCTGCAAACCTCCTTGCCTGTATTCTACCTTTCCGTATCCTTTGATGTACTCCTCTCTTTTTTGCCAGTGTTCTCTGGAGGAGACACTAATCAAATTTCACTGCAGAATTCTGCAATAACTTGTTTGTTTGCTTTGTATGAGAAGGAATGTAAAAATGATGAAAATTACTAGCCAGAGGCGCAATCTCTTTCTATCTCTGTTGTATGGGGGAAACAAAATCACATGAGAGAGGATCTGTTACTGCCTAACTCTGGACAGTGCCCCACCGAGGGCTCCGTGCTGCTTGAGAAGGCAATGTGCAGGAGGCAGAAGGCCAAGCATCATGGCAGGGGTGCCTGCCACCCATGAGCTCTGAAAAGCCACCACAGGCATCGTTCTGGTTTTACGATCCACGCTCACAAGGCATTGGAATGAAGTCTATGGATTTGCACTGGCTGCCAGGGAAGAACCAGTGCGAAGCCTGGGTTGTCTCCTCCCTGCTGCCCCTGGGGCTCACCTGGCTCCAAACCTGGGGTCTTTGTGTGACTGGAAGGAGGGAGGGGAAGGTGCTGGATGTGGAGTGGGACTGGGAAATCAGCAGACACTGAAGTGGATTTTACTGCCCATTTTGGGCAGTTCAGCCACCAGCAACTCCGGACATTGCTTTTCGCTTTGAAGACAGTCCTTCAGAAACCCTGTAGACTGAATCGTCTATAGCATCCCAAGTACTTCTCTGCTTTTATGTTGTTTCCAGCCTTGGACTAGTGATAGTGGCAATGATTCATTTTTTGATTGGCAATGATTCACGGAAATCACAATTACTGTTGAAAAGTAGGAATTGTTGTTGAATTTTCTCTTGAGACCTTTCCCTGGTGAAAAAAAACAGGATAGGAGCTCATAGTCCTAACAGCTCTTAAACAACTCTTGATACCTTCGAATTAATTACCAAGGGTAAAAGTGGCTGAGCTGCTCGTGAGTTCATAGAAATTGACAATTACTCTCTGGAAAGCATGAAGGATGAATATAATTTTGGTACAGTAAGATGTTAAAGTTCTCTTTCACAGTCAATGGGGGCCTAAGGTCAGGAAGCAAGCAGTGTCCCTGTCACCCACTGATTATACAGATTCAATGCAGAACCTGGTACCTTCAGCCATGAGCTGAGGTGCACAGTATCTTGAAATAAACATTACCACCATGGATTTTAGGACACCTTCTGGGTCCAGTTGCATGTCCATCTGAAGTTCAGGGTAGCTCCTCTGAAAATTAACCCTGTACCCTGCAAACACAGACACATCACCACTGACTGCCAGCCTAAGGCTCTGTATTAGGCTTGTTGTGAGCATGGGTCCAGGGAATCTACATTCTCACACAGTTATTTCATCTGTACAGGCAAGTATTCATTTTTTTCTCCAAGTGCAGTTATTGCCAGCTCCATTTTGTCTTGCTGTGTATGTATTTGCTAAAACTTGCTACACACTGACAGACTGTCTTACTCTGAGCCTCTCTTTATGCTTTCCTCTACGAACACTGCCAAAACTGCCTTTTCAGGCTTGAAAATTGTGGTTTGAAATCTTCCCTGAATCTGTTTATCTCTGTACTTTAAGATACTAAATCTTAGCTTCAAGGTAGAAGAGCAGTTAGCTCCTCCTTTTCAGTTTAGGACAGAGGATAATGTCTTGTCACCAACACCCAGAGTGTGTTTCACTTCCTTCCATCTGCTTCTGCCCTTCACCTCCAAACCAACAAGGGGTAAAGAAAAGTTATGTCTCCTGTTTGCAATTAAATTCTATCTACTGTAGCTGGATATTACTATCGTGAGTCATAGAAGTCTGATATTATCTGTGGCAATGAGTTCTACAAGCTAATGATACATTATCTAAAATATTCTTCTTTGAAAAGAATGCTCTGCTGGCTTTTGGTCCTTTGTTAGCAGTCAAGTACTCGTTTTTGACCTTCACTATATAACATGATTTTATATACCTCATGTTGCATATTCTCCTTGTTTTCTCTCTAAGAGAAACAATTCTGACCCTTTTACTTTGTCTTCATGCATGTTAGCCTTATTTAAAGCTGCCACCTCTTTGTCTTGTGCTTTCTGCCTCTCTCAAGACCTCTGATTTATGCTGTTCTCTGTAAAAACGTTGAAGCTCTGGGCTGCACTTATGAAGTGCCCAAAGTCCAGGAGTGGGTGATCCTACTTTGTCAATTAACAGTCACTCCAGGTTAAGGTGATGGGGAGTAAGTGAAACAGTGTGAAGAAACACCAGGTTTTGTTTTAGGACAGGATCCAGGCTCACAGACATTTTCAGTCGTTAATTTGAGAAGAAAATACGGTTCTGTCCCAAGTCAACTAAAAAAATCTGCTGGCAACAAGTACAAATATGGATGATTCCTTACAGTTAAGCTCCCTATGGCTCTGAAAGGGATGTATCGCCCTCTCTTTGTCATCAGTATTCTGGGAATAGCCAGACAATTTATTAAGAAATCAAAATGGAGATTTGTGACATCCGAACCTCTATCGGTGGTGTAAAGTCAGTGAAAGAGCTGTAAAAAGCTACTCCAGGCCTGTTGCTTAAACAAACTGCACAATGAGATGCAGAGAGCTCACCTCGGGCCTGATCCCATCCATGCTGAAAGCAATGACACTGCTCCACTGGCTTCACTAAGAGCTAAACTGGCTGCTGACACAAAAATTGGTATTTCTGTTCAAAGACACAGTAGTATAGAAGGCCCACACGCTCACTGTGCATTGACTGTGGGCTCTACAACGTCATTTTGACAGTTTTGAATAAAAATAAGTAGTTAAAAGTGCTCTGTGAGAAAAAACTGTGATGCAGGGCTCGCTACCTCTCTGAACTCCTGACAGCTTGCAGCTCATAGCAAGGGTGTGTCTCCGTGCTCGGCTGAGAAACCACTATTTCTGAGGAAAGATTCACTTTCACTCAACAGAAGAATATAAACTCTGTTGCAGAGACGTCTGTGTGATTCAGACTATGCCTCCAGAGTATAGAAACTGTATATATAAGTATCCTCTACTAATTAATACTGCACTATCACCCCACTAATTAATGTACAATAGAAGCACTCTCCTGCCATTTTCCAAAGTAATACAGATTTTTGAAAAACATAGCCATGAAAATCTCAGGAATAATGGAGACCTCTCAATGGGGTGTGCTGAAGCCAGAGCTCTGGGAGGAGCCCAGAACTCTTCCCAGGGATGCAGAAAATGCCTCTCAATTACAAAGCCAAAAATATGTACAGCACTCTCCCCTCCCCGTATAACCTCTCAGCTAGAAAAGCAAGCAAGCTTTTGAGTGACATAAAACATTTTAAGACATTTTACTATGAATCCAGCATTGCTGTGGGTTCACACTGAAGGTGTCTTGAGTCAACTCAGCTGATAAAAGCTGTTTGGTCAGTGTAAAGCCAGTGAATGTCCCAAACAAATGGGCTGTGTCTTAACTATTGCAGGACTTCTTGGACCATGGGCTAAGACTTGTGTGAGGAGGACTGAGAAAACATATGTTGACATGCTAAGAAGATGTAGCACATGCTAGAATAATCTGGGACTTTCTTTCCTCCCAGTACCACTGTTCTCCTTGAAGAAGTGCTCACCATTATACAGGGAGTAATGAGAAGCACAGCTTCATCTCTCAGGACACATAAACAATCCAAAATCAGTGACAACTTTTTCTTTTAAGACAATGGATTGGAAGGCTGAGGATAAGATGACTTATCAGATGGTAAGATGACTGATCATTGTCAGCTCTGAAGAGAAAATCATGCAGATAGCAATACTGAAATATTCGCTGCCTATTGCAGCTTCTATGCTGCCTGTGAAGCCAGGACTTCTTCCTAGAAAGGAGTCTTGACAGTGCTGCAGACCCCAGTTGATCATGGTCTTGGATGACACCAGAACCAAGGGCAAGCTGGAATATTGAAGGTCCTTACATCAATGACACATGCAATTATTTTAATTGAGTAACTGTTTGCTGATGTTAATGAGCAATTGATTGCCAGTGCAACTGGACAGTGTGTATTGCTGGATTTTTGATTCCTCAGTAAAACCTCTGGCTACAAGTATTTTCCTCGCAAACAAAAGTGGAAGATGTGCTGGATACAAGCACAGAACTTTCTGGGCTTGACAGTGTATGAAAGGGAAGATTTAACCGGAACACAGTCAGAGCTGCTGACTGCTAACAAGAAATAAAAGCACTTTCCTAATTATCAGACAAGGTGCATCTGGAAAAATCGAAGCGCAGAAATGAGGAAAATGAAGGCACTTTGACAGTCCCTGAGTGGAGAAGAGAGCTGGTATTTGAGGTCAGCACAGGGTTTCTTGCAATCAGTTGGAAAGGTATTTGTAAAGTCTTTCTGAAAACACAGAGAATGGGTGAAATAAGCACTGTAGCCTCTCCAGAAGGTGGGTCACCCGAGTTGGCCGTCCTTCCCCTCAACTGACCTTGCTGGCTACACACATGCAGACAAGGAGATAGAAAAGTGCTGGGATGGGCTCTTTTCTACTTTCTTCCCCTCTCTTTCTGAGAGCCACCATGGTGCAGGGAGTACAAAAAGCTCCATGGTTCAGATATTGAGAGATCAGGGTTACAGCTGGACGCAGTCTGGCCCCATGGGGGTGAACCTGCACTAGCCCCACGCCTTGGTGACTGCAAGAAGGAAACCTGCCTTCTGGAGGGGAGAAACAGCCCCCAGAACTGAGGAGCATGCTCATGTGCAGCCTGCTTGTGGCCTCGGTGGATGCTCAGTAGGATTTCTGCCAGAAAGCAGCACCCAGCTGTACTTCTCCGTCCTCCTGATCCCCAGCTGAGCCTTTCCCTCTTATGCCCACGGCAGTTTCCAAGAAAAGGAAGCTGGGGGACTGGTGACTTTTTAATGCTGACAAATGTTGTCCACTGCAGGTATAATTTGCTGCTTAAAGTCATAATGGCCATTTTATATACATTTTCTTGAACCATCATCCGTGAACAATGGGCTTTTCTGCAGAAATTTGAGTTTAACAACCCTAAGGCTCTCCTAATTTACCCCAGCAAGCTGATGCAGAGAATAACTTAAAAATTAACTTTTCCTTTCTCTCTTTGATTCCTGCCCCTGTACAGTTAACTGCAAATAGAGACATACAGAGCGAAGACTCAAAATGCAGCTGCATCCTGCATCTTCAGTGCCTGTAGCTCTGTCCTCAATTTCCAGAATTAACTCAAATACATTATACATTTCTACACGCTTAACCAGGAAAAGTCTGCACAGTGACAGTGCAGAGTCACTCAGAAGGGGAAAAAAATCTGACCCTGTAGTGCTATGGATGGCAGCTATTTTTTGCCTGTTGGCTGATACATTGCCACCTGGGATAATTTACTAAGAGAAAAACTCATGAAATTACTGGAGTGCCAGACAAAGAAGGTAAAAAAACAGAAGGAGGAAAAGGAAAATCCCCATCAACATCACACTACAGAACGATGAAAATGCCTCCCACCTGCAAACTTCCACGGAGCCCCAGCTGCTAATTTGGCTTCAATTCATAGTGGCAGAGAACTGGAGTTTCTTGAAAGGAGACAGACATGAGTTTCAAGAAGGCAATGTGCTGAGCACTCTTAGGAAATGGCAGCAGGTGTGAGCATTAATATTATTTTCCTCTACCCTGAAACTTGTTCCCTTTACATGTAGACTGCAGCTTTCCCATTACTCTGTGTCATCCTGGCTCCGTATTGGTTTTGAACTCCTAAGTTTCTCACAGTGCTATCCAAGGCACAGACGAGCTGGCTAAGATCCTTCTGGGTAACTCTGCCTGGTCTATGGAGGGACCAACGATGCTTCTGCTAAAAATTATACTTAAATTGTTCCTTTTCCATGTGCTGACAGTTATTCATGGGGAGTTACATTCGTACTTGTCGGGGAGAGCCCATACATATGGTAGAATCCTTGTGAATCAGCACTCTATGCATGGCTCTTTAGGGTGAAGTGATGAGCTAGCTGTAGTTTTAGAGGAGGATATACATTCATCTCTGTGTCAGGCTGGCATGCTTTACACATTCATACATTAATTTGATTCACAAATACAATCCTTTCATTTTTTACGTATCTTCTTTTCCTTGTCACCTTCAGAATTTGCCTTTTGCAGTCTATATTTTTAATCCTCTTTTTTTTCTCCTTGCTGATTTCTTCTAATCCTAAAGCATTGACTTTAATTTTCTTCTTTGAAATCATTTAAAGGACCTGGCCTTGCAGTGTTTACTCATACACCCTCTCCAGTTTTCCTCCAAATAAATATTTTGAAAAAATGACAGCACAAAAGGTCATTGGAAGGAAATCAGAGTCCAGCACACAGGTGCAGATGTCCTCAGACCGCTGAAAACAAAACTTCCTGGGCCCTGCAAGCTGAGCCTTGTACAGTCAGTGAGAGGCAGCACAACAGCAACTTTACTGTTTAATGGTCTTGTTCTGGGTATTATAACGCTGGAATGCAAATCTGCTCTGCCTACAAATGTGAAAGCAGTATTTTCACCAATTCAACCCACGTTTTAGCCACCAGGTTGCCTGGCACCCTCCCACCTGCCACAGCAGTGGGGAGCAATTCCCGTCCGCCCTGGGAAGCTGCAGCGGGTGGGAAGCAGAGGCTGACCAGCAGCAGGGAGCCTGTTCAGCCAGACCCCCATGCTCCCCGCCAAGGGACGCAGTTTTTCTGGTCATGCAGTGAGCAGTGTGAACAGTATGAGAAAACGCAAGCTTGTATGTGAGTCTTCACAACCTAGTACGGGTAAGCCAGAGTTGAGAACTTCTCAGGTTTGATGGTTTGAAACCTATAGAAAATCAACGAAAATAAGGGGACCTCTGATCTCATGTCTCTCCTTCTGTTGCATTTTTCCACATATGGGCAGTTTTCTTAACTACTGAGTTTAAAACACAAGCTCTGACAATGGAGGTCTGGCATTCAGGACTAGCAGAAGGAGAAGCTGCCACCATAATTCCCATTCTGCAGCTGAAGAAGTAAGGTGGTGGTGTGCAGTATGTCTGTTTCTGTCTTTTGCAATCCCAGTTGATGACCAGGGCTTGTGAAATAACCAGACAGCCACATGGTCAGCCAAGAAATTACTTAAATATATTTTTCTGAAATATCCATAGGGCAGTGACTCTGTTTTCACACATGGCTTCATTTAGGAAGTAGAAGTTCTGCTACTGTTAGCAGAACTGCCATTATGGCCTAGCTATGTGGATGTATACAACATATAAACCCCACGGGGCAAATATTTTGCCGTGATTTGAACATGACAGACGGATCATACAGTAGGGATGGAAGATTTTGTGGTCATGTCATCCCCCTAGCTACTATTCCAGATTGGACAAACATGTCTTTCCTTTTACCTGCCTCTGTCTCTACACTATGTCAGTACATCTTTAGCAGAAATGGAGAAGTGCTGAGGATACATCCATAGAGTAACACACATTTTTCCTTTTTAAATTCCCGAAATAAGGTTGGGAAATTCTCTTCCTGTTCATGGGCTTTCTGCAAGCTGGCAAAGAGGCTAAATTAACTGCATACATTATTCATTACAAATTATTCACTCTATGCAGCACATACTGATTGTTTAGAAAATTCATTCTTTCTGTCCTAGAAATGTCACTGGCTGTAACTCATTACCTCATTGTTGACAAATTCTGTTGATTGCTTGACTAGTTGCTTTAACTAATCCAGGATTACGGTTTGCAAGAATAATAATAGCCACTCCTCTAGCATGCTGCATATGAGGATCTCAAAACATGATTTCCAAATGCTAATTAATCCCCAGAGCACCTGGGAGGTGAAGTATTCCTATCCTTACAGCAGATTTGTAGCTCTTGAACCTTGTTGGGAGGTGGAAAGTCATTCTGCTGACTCACACAAGCTGCCAGGTCAGGTGGGTCTCATTAGTTCCAACCAGCCAAGATAAAAAGCTGAGCATTAAAAAGAAAGGGAAAAAAGGAAATCAAGTAAGAGGAGGTGAGAAGGGTGAAAGAATAGTAGGTAGTACTTTTGTCAGCTGCTTCAGGCTGGAGGAAGCATTGATAGTCTGTTTGGCTTCAGAGTCTCAGTGTAGTTAAGAGGTAGAGAGTTAAATGGTAATGAACACTTACAGGTGAACTTATTGACTAGGTTGAATTTTTCAGACCTTTCTTTACTTCCTTTGCGTGATGTGTTTTCAGACTTGCCTATGCTAGTCATCTAGTGCTTGCATGGTGAGTTTACTAGGTACCTATAGCAGATCTGCGTAGCTGCAAAAAGTCAGACTTGCTGTGTGAAGTGTGCATTGACTATTGGTCTTGGACATCTGCATGTGTGGTAGCCTGGCAGTTCCTTGCTCAAAGATGAAGCTATTTGACTACCAGTGGAAGAAGCTGTCTATCACTTAAACTGGTGAATGACAGGCTGGCAAACAAGCTAGATGGCTAAGGATTTCCTTTGCCTACGATAACTTCTTGGTGGCAGAATGGCTACAGTGGAGTATATATATGTTGGAGCCAGATGATCTTGGGTTGGTGTAAGGATTGGTGGGAGAGGAGTTTTTTTTCTGTATATCTGATGCATCCCTTATGCTGTTTCTTCCTCTCTCTCATCTTTTGAGAAACTGAGGTATGCAAGGCAAGAGGAACTCATTCACTGTCTGAAATACGGGGAGATGTGGGGATTTGGGTCTTAGCATAAAGTCTTTCATGAACAGCATCACATCTAGCGGTGTTTTGAATTTTGCCTGCATTTGTTGGTCTCATGAGAGATCAAGTGGTGTATGACAGCTAAGCACTGCTGTAAAATGGAGCTCTGAAAGTGAAGTGGCTTGTGCTTTGCAGCAAAGGAACAAGCAAACTGTGTTTGTTGTCAGTGGGTGTCTCCACTGAAAGTAAAGAGCAGGGGCTTTGGGCAGAGGCACACAAACGTGTTATTCCTGTAGAAATAAGCAGAACTAGAGGTTCAGGTGAAACATATGTTACCAGGGCTGGATAACTTAATGTATGCTGATGGGAGGGGAATGAAATGGGGGAGCGAGTATATGACTCTTAACTCTGTCTTTGTCTAAAAGCGTGCAGTACGGCAGCTAGCATTTGTGCTTTATAAGTGTGACTACCAGCTGAAGGAGTGAATCCAGTTAACCAGTACACGCAGACAGAATGAGAGGTAGGGGCCATTTCATGGATGTAAGCTGCAGTGTGTGGATGCTAATGTTCTGGAACTAAATTTTTTTTAGAAAGAGGAGGGGGCAAAAAACCAACAAAAAACATGCTGAGATCCATGAGGACTTATGGTTCAAGGGAAGAACAACAGTTGTTTAGCAGTGGCATTTAGATGAAAAGAGTGACAAACAAGGGCTTACATATTGCTGTAGGTTATACTGTAGGGCTCTATGGCATTGATGTCAGTACTTGATTAAATAAGAGTAGTAGGGGTATAGAGAACTGCTGCTTAAATTTTAGGTGAAATATTCTTTCCAGCCTTCATTGATGTAAAAAAAAAAAAAAAAAAAAAGACTGATTGGGTCCATATGACCTAATTTTACTCTTCCTTGCACCAGCAGACCAAGGAATTGCTTTCTGGAGGTTAATGGCTTTAGACTTGTATGTAAATCAGGGGAAAATCTGATCTCAAATCCTTAGGAAGTGAAAAGTAGTGGATTTACTGTAGACCTCTGCTGAAGAGGAAGTCTGTGGGGGCTGACAGGGAGGGTTTGTGCAATTAGAGGAGCTTCTCGCAGTGCCATTCATTCTGCACGAGCCCTCCCAGTTCCGTGCTGACAAGGATGGGAATTTGAGGAGAAAAAAGGAGGTGACAGAATAGCTGTGGTAGGAACTCTGCAAAGGGTTGTCCCAGATCCTGCAAGGGTGTCTCTGCATTGTCCCTTCCTGACAATGTTTTTCAGGCCCAGTTCCTTGACTGTCTATGCTAACCCATCTTGGGGTGCATTTGGGGTGTGTAAGCAATGGCCCAGTTGGGGTCTCAGGGGGAACATGAGCAGCAGTGATCTTCTCAAGCTTTGGTGATAGTTCTGCATCTGTGGCTACTGGAGATCACAAACACACCTCACAATGTGCAGCAAAGCAGGTGATACTACCTCTCCATTTCCCCACTGGCACTGCAGGACTTTTCAAAACCTTAACAAGATGGAAGGGCACCAGGATGCTGGACCAAGAGCCTGCTTCTCCCATGGACAAGTCCTATGCTGAAGCAGCATGAACATGGCCAGATTTAGTTTTGCCTCAGTTATGATGAGGAAAGCACAACCTGGGCAGACAGGACTGGCCACTATGCCTATATTCACCTTCAGTTCCCTGAAGCTACACGTCTCAGCCTGGCTTGGTTTTGGTTTCTTTCTGGCTTTCATGGTGAAGCCCTGCACCTTGGAGGCTGTTGTCTGCTCAGGTCTGCCCTACTGCCCTTGGTTGGTGGTACCGTGCCATTTTACAAAATCATAGAATAGTTTGTGTTTGGAGGGACCTTATAGGTCTTCTAGTCCAACCACCTGCAAGGAGCAGGGATATCTTCAACTAGATCAGGTTGCTCAGAGCCTTGTACAGCGTGACCTTGAATGATTCCAGGAATGGGGAATCTACAGCCTCTCTGGGCAACCTGTTCTGGTGCTTCACCACCCTCATGGTAAAAAAATTTCTTCCCTGTGTCTAGTCTAAACCTACCCTCTTTCAGTTTAAAACCGTTACTCCTTGTCCTACCACAGCTAAAAAGTTCTTTTCCCTTCTTTCTTATAAGCCCCCTCTAAGTACTGAAGGGCTGCAATAAGGTCTCCCTGGAGCCCTCTCTTCCCCAGGCTGAACAGCCCCAGCTGTCTCAGCCTTTCCTCATAGGAGAGGTGTTCCAGCCCTCGGATCATTTTTGTTGCCCTCACGTGGACCTGCTCCAACAGGTCCACGTCCTTGTGCTGAGGGCTCCAAAGCTGGACGCAGGACTCCACGTGGGGTCTGAGCAGTGCAGAGGGGTAGAATCCATCCATTAGCATCCCTAAGTCCTTCTCGTCAGGGCTGCTCTCAGTCCCTTCATCTCCCAACATGTATTGAATTCTAGGGGTTGCCCTGATACAGGTGCAGGACTCTGCATTTGGGCTTGTCAAACCTCGTGAGGTCTGCAGGGGCCCAGTTTTAAGGTTGTCCAGGTCCCCCTGGATGCTATCCCACCCCTGAGGCATGTCAACTGCATCACATAGCTTGGTGTTGTCTGCGAACTTGCTGAGGGTGCACTCGATCCCGCTGTCTGTTATTAATGAAAATATTAAACAGCAACGGTCCCAGTACGGACATCACTTGTCACTGATCTCCACCTGGACACTGACACATTGACTATTACCCTCTGGATGTGACCATCCCTGTAATTCCTTATCCACTGAACAGTCCACCCATCAAATCCATATTTCCAATTCAGAGGGAAAGATGTTGTGAGGGACCGCGTCAAAGGCCTTACAGAAGTCCAGATAGATAATATCTGTATCTTTTCCCTTGTCCACTGATGTACTCACTCCATCACAGAAGGTCACCAGGTTGGTCAGGCAGGACTTGCCTTTGGTGAAGACAGGATGGCTGTCTCGAATCACCTCCCTGTCCTCCATGTGCCTTAGCATAGCTTCTAGGAGGATCTGTTCCATCATCTTCCCAGGCACAGAAATGAGGCTGACAGGTCGATAGTTCCCAGGGTCCTTCTTTCTATCCTTTTTAAAAAATGGGTGCAATGTTTCCTTTTTTTTCCCTTCACCAGGAATTTTACCTTACTGCCATGACTTTTCAAATATCATGGAGAGTGAGTGGCTTGGCAACTACATCATGTAATTCCCTCAGGACTCTGAGATGCATCTCATCAGGTCCCATTGGTTTATTTCTGAGTGGATACCAAAGCTGCTTCCTACATGTGGAGCTCAAACACATACAGGCAGAGAAGAGTCTGGTGTTCAGGAGATGTAAACCCTTCCTTGTGCGGACCAGCAGCTGTCTGTCACCTGTATGACAGTGAGGAGGATAGGGTGAGCCCAAATACAAACCAGAGAGGTTGAAGAGGCACTTTGTACTAAAAAATGAGATTTAAAGTTGGGGAGAATTTCAGTAATTATCCTGTTCAAAGGGCAGAGAAAACAATAGCATGTTTGCCATGGCTATCATATCTCGGAAAAACCAAATGGATCCCTAGTGTAGCTTTACGGATTTCAACAAAATTAGCCTAGAATCAACAGCAGGCAGGGACTTGAAAGTTTTGAGGTGAGAGCTATTAAGGGCAAACCTCTTTGCCCCCTGTGGAATGGATAATGTGTCTCTGCTCTTCTGTCATCTGCAGGCTCAAAGACTGCCTTGGGTTGGCATCCATTCGTTCTCTCAGAAAAGATGTATGCATCCTTGGGAGCCCAAGCTCCTGTGGTCTGTGTAGCAGAGGAGGCAGTACTAGTATATAGGGTGATGAGCCTGAACAGTTTCTTCTCTGAGTGAGGGCTGGGATGCCCAGGTAAGACAAGGCAGAGGGGTATGTACTACTAAACACTGTGCTGCTACCTCTGCTATGTGGCTTCAGGGCTACTAGAATGGAATTTCCCATATACACTTTCATTCATTCTTCAAGAGAGAAAAAATAATATATTTTGGTATTGCCTACATGATATAGGGTTCTATATACCTTAATCTGTTCCTTCATTTGCTCTCTGTTTGCTGCCTCTCACCCTTTTTGTGTGTTTTCCTTCTTGCCTCATTTCTTAATGAAATGTGATTTCCCTAGTTTTCTGGTTTCCTTGAATCATCAACAGAAGCTTGGCATGACTTTTTTTTTTAAAGACTTACTACTAGTATACTTATAACTTTAATCAATGCTAACTCTTGGGGAATTCCTCAGCAATTGTTAGAATGCAACTAATTATTGTGCTTTTTACCGTTCAGTTGTTATTCTTCTGTGTAGTCGTAACTTCTGCTATCTAAATATTAGCTCTCCCTCATAAGGACTCCCATTAGGATACGTTTTTTTCCTCAAGAAAAATGTGTAATTTTCTTAACTAATTTTATCTGTTTCACTCCTGTGCTACCACATCACCAATTGTTAGAACACTTGGCATTTCTAACTTAAAAGTCTGAGAGGAACTTCCTAAGGAAGAGGTAGGTGGCTTCGGCTTTGAAAGAGCTCACTTAACATGGGGGAACATTCAATAGTCTTTTTCCAAAAGGATAAAAATCCAAAATATCAAAAGTTTTTGTTTCTCAAGAGGTTCAGAAAAGGACAGGGGGAACACCATTTTCTCAATATTATTAAGAAAATTTTGGGGGGAGTGCTGGGGTGGTGTGGATATGTTGTTCTTTTCAAGCTGAAGATAAATATTCTGTAAGGATGCAGTCAATGTTGGCAAATCAGCTTGAAATGAAGCTTTTTTTTTCCTCATACTTTAGACTCATAGAACCATAAACCAGCTCAGGTTGGAAGGGACCTTGAAAGATCAACAGGACCAAAAAGGGAGCCTAGATGAGATTATTTAGCACTCTGTCCAATCACATCTTGAAAACCTCCAGTAATGGGGAATATACCACATCCCTGGGGAGGTTATTCCAGTGAATGACTGTTCTCGTCATAAAAAAAATTCTTTCTTATGCTGAGATGAAAACTCTCCTCATGCAAATTGCACCTGTTGCTCCTTGTTTTCTCCATGTGGCTCCCTGTGAAGAGAGAACCTCCATTCTCTCTGTAACTGCCCTTTAAGTACTGAAATACTGAGATGAGGTTCTCTGAGCCTTCTCTTCTCCAGAGCGAAAAGACTTCAATCCTTTTCTCTTTCCTGGTAGAGAAGGTTCTCCAGCCTTTTAATTATCTTCATGGCCCTCTTTTGGACCCTTTCCAGTTTGTCCATGTCTTTCTTGAATTGTCAGGACCAGAACTGGATGCAGTATTCCAGGTGCAGTCTGACAACGCTGAGTAGAGTGGGATGATCATGTCTCTGTCTTTGCTAGTAATGCCCCTGCAGATGCAGCCCAGGATCCAGTTTGCCTTCATTGCTGCAGTGGTGCACTGCTGGCTCATGTTCATCTTGCTGTTGTCCACCAGGACCCACAGGTCCCTTTCAGCAAGCCTGCTGCTCAGCCACACAGGTCCTAGCCTGTACTAGGCTCTGTGGTTATGTTGTCACAGGTGCAGGACTTTGTGATTGTCTTTGTTAAACTTCATAGTGGTCTTGCTAACCCACTCTTCCACCCTACCCAAATGTCTCTGTAAGATGGCTCTCCCTTCTGTCATGTCCTCCTCAAAACCCAGTTTGGTGTCATCAGAAAACTTGGTAAGGGTGCTTTCAATCCCATCATCCAGATCATTTATGAAGATGTTGAACAACGTGGGGCTCAATATTGGTCCCTGGAGGACTCTACTTGTAACATGCTGCCAGCCTGAGTAAAGCCATCGATCACTACCCTCTGAGCGTAATCTGTTAGCCAGTTTCCTGCCCATCTCGCAGATCACCCATCCAATATGTATCTTGCCAGTTTGACCAGGAGAAGGCCATGGGAAAGTATCCAGCGCCTTGTTGAAGTCCACGTAAACAACATCCACTGCTCTCCCAATGCTGACGGAAGATGTTGTGTTGTTGTAGAAAGTGATTGTGTTACTATGGTATGATTGGCCCTTGGTAAATCCGTGCTGGCTTTTCCCAGTCACCTGCTTCATTTGGTTAGCAATAGTTTCTAGGAGGACTTTTTTCTTTTACTTTCCAAGGGACTGAAGAAATACTAATGGGCCTGTAGTTTTCTGGGTCCTCTTTTGGGCCCCTCTTGTAGGTGGGTATGGCATTTGCTGTCTTCCAGTCATCAGAGACATCCCCTGATCTCCACAACTTCTCAAGTTTTATAGACAATGGCCTTGCAACAATGCCAGCTGCTTCTCTTAAAACCGTGGGGTGGATTCCTTCTGGGCCCGTAGGTTTATGTGGGTTGAGCCCTTGCAAGAGACCACAGACCAGCCGTTCCTCCACTACTGATGGGTCGACACATGCATTGTTGTAGCGCCTTGATCTTGTGATCTGGGGTCCAGCTATGCCAGTAAAGACAGAGGCAAAGAAGGTGTGGAGACTTCTGCCTTCCTTGTCAGCATTATTAATGACTGGTTTCCCAGCCTTGTTTAGCAATGGGCCTACATCTTCCCTGTGCTTCTGCTTACTGCTCATGTACCCGAAGATCCCTTTCTTGTCATATTTGGCATCCTTTGACAATTTCAGCTCTAGCTGAGCCTTAGCCTTCCTGACTGGGAAACTATTGTAATTTTTAAAGCAGCTCCATTTAAAATGTGTAGAACTTCATCAATTACAGTGTGTTACCTTGTGTTTTCCATTTCCAGATATTCTGTAGAAAGTGCCTTTTTTTTTTTTTTTTTTTAATAACCTT
>Ga0065711_1034029_pt1 | contig 24398 bp, 18 predicted proteins | sample Hoacrofraction12_FD_59098 | JGI IMG/M metagenome (GOLD analysis project Ga0065711, IMG submission 59098) | Hoatzin crop microbial communities from Cojedes, Venezuela - Epithelial fraction 12 v2 (version 2) | ecosystem: Host-associated > Birds > Digestive system > Esophagus > Crop | place...
GGGGCGGGCGCGCATGCGCCGTAGCGCCACCCTCAGGCTGGGCGCTCTGCGCATGCGCGGCCGGGGTCCGCGGCGATTCACTGTCCTTCGCGTGTTGCTTTTAATTAGGAATCACCCGGGGTTGGGTGAGACCCGGGCAGAAGGTGGCAAAAAACGCGGGCATGGGCCGAACGTTCAGGAAAGGGCGCGAACCTTCTAGATCCGCGCCAGCGCTGGCCCAGCGGCGGTCCGCCTGCGGAGCGGCCATCGCGTCCCCCTCACGCTCGGCCAAGCCCTGGCTGCCCGCGGCCCAGTGTGGCGCTGCCCGGGCTTCGGCCGCTTCGCAGCGCTGCGGCTTCTTCCGCAGCCGTCGCTCCGGCACCGGGCCGGACACTGGAATTAGGGCACGTTGTGTGGCGTTGGTACCCTCACCTGTGACCAGCACGGGTTCAGCGTCGAGTTGGCCTTGCCCGCTCTCTGCCCTTTGGTTCGCGCCGCACCTTCCCGTCCCTGTGCCAGGGCTGGAGTTGTTTGCACGCACTTCGCTTGCGCCCATCTACCCTGCAAGAGCCGTCACGAGCTTTTGCCTTCATCTTTACTTAGGTCATCAGTTAAATATTCTTTCTGACATCAAATTCCTGTTTGAGAATGCAGGCCACCGTACGCTATTGGAATCACTCACACTCGACTAGAGATGCTCCCGAAATACGGGAAACCCCTTTCCAGTCTGTCCTTGATCTGAAGCCAAACTTTGAGCAAAGAGGAAAAAAGGAAAAGGCATTTGGTTTCAGTGTGCGTGCTACCTCAAAACCATCACGAACTTTGTCACAAACTTCAACGGCGGTAGGATAGAGAGGCCAACAAGGAAACAACACTTCACAGTTACCAAAAACAATCATGTTTTCTAATTTCAAAATTGAATTTCCAGTCAATACTACTTTAAAGAGATCATAGACTCGTACATGTAGCTCACTGGATTGTGTGTCAGGATAAACCCACTAAGTGAGAACAAGTTGCACCATTTGAGAATGTGGCAATCTGGGTTGTTTCTTTTTTTCTTCTTTCTTCATGGAGATATTTATGTTTTCAGGAAACTGGGGAGCTGCAAAGAAGTGACAGTCAATAAATGACAAGACAAACTTGAAAAAGAGGAAGCAGTTGCTACATATGGGGAAGAACCATAGGCAATGTTACACCACTTTCTAGAAAGTGCAGTATTTTGAGTCACAATTTCTCTTGAACCCTCCTTCCAGGCAATGTTATGAGCTCAGTCTGCAAGGGATTAAGGAAACAATACACAGTTCTGTGAAGTCAATGATATCCTGGAGACTCAAATGTATTAAAGGTGCTGAAACAGATATTCAAATTGTAAAGAGACAACACAACACTAGGAAGGAATATAGCACCAAGTTTTACAGAGTCAAAGCATTCATCTTCGAAGCTGCAGTGAAACGACACGTTCCGGCAGGGAGGACCCACGCCCGGACACAGTGCCTGTGCTAACCACGTCTGTCCATACCCAATTACTGCCTACAGAAGCTAACCAGGGAGTAAATTTTCATTTGAATTGGCTCTTGGGATGGATTTTTCCAAATTCATTGAGACAGAAGTGATAAATCCCCACTAGAACCATTTTCCACAAGAATATGTATTGGCCGTTAAAAAAATAAACATTTCAACATGGCAGTGTTTTTTCCCCACGCACAGTAACTTCATGCGGTTACTCAACATTTCGCAAGAGGCATGAACTTTGCAAGATGATGAACACTTATCCTCATTAATTGATGGAGATAAGACTGCTAATCAGCTGAGCCTATCCTATTTATAAAAGAGCTACAGTTACAACAGCAGCTCTGAGCTGCCCAGGTTCAGCAGCGACCTTGGAAGCTCCGCTTGCTAGTCTGGATGAATCTAACAGACAGACCGGTAACACCTCTTCCCTCCTCTACAGGCTGAAGCACCTTGAGAAACAGAGGAGCCTTATGTCACTTACGAGCGTGTCCTCCCTAACCCCATGATCAGAACAACGTAGCTCGGCACTCTAACCCAGGTTGTGCTTCCGTTCTCCCAGGGAAGACACTGGGGAAAAAATAAAGAGGCTCTCGGTCCTGTGAAACGTAACTGGACTGGCTTTAGATTAAAAAAAAAGAGAAGTTAACAAAAATCTACTGCTTGTTTACCTAATTGTACAGAAGACTGGTGCCTGATACAGAGAGGCTCTGTTCAGTCTCCACCTACAACCCAAACCTACCTTCAGCAGAAGGCATTTCCACTAAACAGGAAACAATTAACAAATTGTCTCTATTAACACCTAACAGGGCTGGAGAACATAGTTCTTACCTCTCAGACTTAATTTCAAGCAGTCTCTGATGACTCAGAATTCCTGAGGAATTGTAAGAAATAAAAATGTACCACAAAGTGTAAATTCTGATGAAAATGGTGGCACATGAGTGTGACAAACAAGCTGTTTATCAATGGTCACAAACTACAAAGCCACTGACATAAAGACAGAGAAATGTATGACACCACATTGCATTAATTATTCAGGCTGATCACAAACACCTCCAATCGTTACGTAAATATCATTATCCCGATTTTAAAGGCTGAACTAGATTAATTGACTTGCGCAAGGGTTAACAAATCTGTGGCACAGCTGAGATAAGCAATCAGGAATGTTGGCATGTGGCCCCACGCTCAGTCCACCTGACAACACAGATACTCTTTGATAACCTCAGGATAGGATTGAGAGCTGTTGGCAGCCAGTAAAGAAAACTTAAATAATAGGGAATGGAGAGATTTTGGAGGAATGGAACATGCGAACAGTAGTATCAAAATAGGCACTGGGGACTCACCTCCGGTGTTGCAGCAGGATACAGAGCAGAGACAGAGCTATGGAGAATGGCTTGGGATACGGCTTGGGGTGCTTTGGGAGGTGTTCTTCTCTCTCTCTGTGGGACTAATGCAGTCTGTTTTTCTGCCTTCAAAGCAGATAAAAGCAATTACTTCCATCTTTATGAATCTTGTCAAGGCTGTAATCTCATTGATACAGGAAGTGTCTCTCTGCACGCGCTTGAGAAGCACCTAGTCCATATTTTATGGAATTCCAATTGCTACCCTAATACAAATAAGAATTAAAAACCAGGTCTACTTATTACACCATTTTACTGTTCACAGGAAACCTGGCGATTCGTTTTAGGAAAGACCTTGATTCACAGGAGACCTTCATTCTCTTTAAGAAAGCGGCTTGATTAATTAATTAGAAAATTTAAAAGCTTCTAGTTGCTTCAGTTTCCCCGGAGAAGATGGAACAAGGTGTTTGATAGGCAAGCACACTGCTGCAGCACTGAATTTCCAGCCAAGTTACTAGCTAGACATGCAGTCCAGAGGAATTCTGGTTTCTGCAGGCTCTCTCTAAATTCAAACACCCCTTAAGCCTTTACTAGGCTAAACTTTCACATTGACAAAGCTACTGCTGTCTGCAATTCCAAGTGGAGGGACTAAGGGGAACTCTGGGGGAAAACTTCTCTTGGAATTCTCTTAAATACCTTTGCCCTGACTCTTTGGGGAGGTCTGGACAATTGCAGTTTCTACCTGCCCCCAAGCCATCAGTGCTTCCAATATTTATGATAGGAATATAGGAGAGATCTCAGAATCCAGCCTTATGGAATTCTAACGCTCAGTATTCCAAGGAAACTGGCTTATTTGTATCACCTAGGTATCATTGGAACACACCCCATCACCATAACAAACAGCTAAAAGATACTGAAATTGCAACTTCAGCTGCTGGTTGGCTCTTGATAGCAGGGGAGCTGGTTGTTCAGGGTCCTTTACTTACCAGAAGCCACCCAAGTCAAATGAGTAAGAGAAACGCCTTATTGTAATAATGGAGGAAGTTGGGTCACAAGCTTTCGTAACTGCCCAAACTTTGAAAACAGTCCGATGAGCAGCAGCAAAGAAACAGAACAAGATCCTTTACATTCAATTCCTCTTTATTGTCATGTGTGATCTGTCACATTGACATCTGGAGACCGTTATGCAGCTATGGAATGATTTTAAATAGCAAGAGGAACAAGTTCAACAAGTGACATGAGAAGCAAAATGGCCAAACCCTCTTCTTGTCACTAGCAAGGGTTAACAAGTGAACTTATCATCACTGCAGGCTTTCCTTGCCTGAGTGCTGTAAGGATATGAAATACTACGTTCTTGTTCCAAAGAGCAAGCAGATGGAAGACTCATTCCTATGTCTAGGTTACCACACAAAATCTTACCACGCACTAGCTGACTACAGTAAGTACCAAGTAGTCACACCATGCACTGCAAACATGCACATTCATTATTGCAGTGCAGCTGATGGTTGTTAACTCGTTACAAGTTCACACATTTCGGCTCTGAAAGTCAGTCGGGACCCAATCTGCAGCTTGGTCATTAACAGATGCTTCCTTGCAGCCCTACGACACTACAGTTTTAAGTCCAAGAGCTTTGTTGACCATATCAGCAGAGTCATTGATACCTTCTTATTACATGGCTCTAAAGTCCTTGGAACTAAGCGCTCCTTTGCAGCAGTTGGCTTGGACAGTTACAGAGTGTACTCTGGTATTAAACACTGTCAAAACAAACAAACCAATAAGACAATCTGTTCCTGGATTGAAAAAGTTACTCTTGCTCTGTTATCTTTTCTTGTAATTGAGGTTATCTAATGGCACAAGAAAATATTCTAACCAGTGACTTGATGTTACTGTGACAGTTTTGGTTTGGTTTTTGTTTGTTTGTTTTTGCTAAACCTGAGATCTTGATGGAAGGACCTCAAAAGCAAGTGCCTGGATCCTGATTTGCTGATGAGAGTCATATGGAGCCAGCTTGCTTTTCACCAAGAGGTGAGCCAAACTAAGGCCAATGCCAACACACCATGAACTTGAAGAGATAGAATTAATGCTTGGGAAAAGTCTATGCAAAGGGAAAACTTAAATATAATTCTGAAAACAGAAACATATAAAAACAGTTGGTGTGATCAGTACAACACCAATGCAGAGGAAACTAGCCTGGAATCCAAAAGCTTCAAAGTAAGCTAGGATTAATTCTGCATATAAGCCTTACATCACATCCTTCTATCTGTCAAAAACAGCAATGGAAAGAGACTAGTCTCTGCCAACTACTGGTTCATTAGCATTCTCTATACCCCAGCTTTATTAACATTCCTCTTTTCATCTATTCAGCTCCCTTGTATTTTGCAGATGCTTAGATCACAGATGCATTTGAAAACCTTCCCATTCAAAACCTTTGTCCTAGTTCTCAGAAAGCCACAGAAAGGTGATGAAGATATCCTTTTCCTCCGCACAAAAGCAAATATACCTACCGAATACCCCATATCAAAAGAACAGCCTGCTCTATAGTTAAATGAACCTTTTTTTCATAGAAAAGAGCAAGGTAAGTTGTTAGATAAAAGAACGACACACTCAAGAGATCTGCACCTGCATTTACAATAGCTCGGGTAAAATTACTGGTCCTAATACCTTAGACAGGAGGCTTAGAGTGACTGTGGACCCCAGTGAAACCCATCCGTTCCCGAAGACGTCTGCAGTAGAAAAAGTACCAGAAAGAAGCACTGGTCTGTTCTTGTAGAACTGACTTGTTCTCATGATTACTAACGAGCTACACTTAGGCACCAATTTACCTTCCCTCTTCATTCACATATGGTTTTCCTAATTCAGTGACCAGGCAGCTATTTAAAACAAACAAACAAAAAAAAATCCAAAACGACATCCATACATATTGTCATCTTCCACCAGACCTATGTCTCCGCCTCATTCCCCCAGATAACTATCTCTTTCTTAAAAACTGTGTTTCTTTTTAATCCTAACGGATACATTTTAGTTTCCCGTTTTTGCTGATTTCTCCCTCTACTGCTGGAAAACAAACTTTCCAGCATTTCCAGTTCTGGCACTGCTCCCCACTAATCTTCCAAGATTTCCAGTAAGCGTGGCTGATCCTGAATCACACTTCTGCTTCCTGTTTTGTCTCTAAGCATTCACCTGTTGTGAGACAGCAGGTTAGTTATTCAGAAAACATTTCAGTAACCAGGTCACTAACTGAATGTTTACGAGTCTATTATTGGACAACTCCTATTCATAGGAAAACAGGACTTGACGATACCAGTCGATTTTATCCATGTCATGTCTAGCAGACATCTACCAAAAGTGTGCTGAAGGTTCACGAATGGTAGAAACACTACAGCAACCTAAGGCTATGTATTTCAGTGTTACTCATCATTATTACATTAATAAGCTTTTTCTAGTGCAGAACTTCCTTAACACATTCTGCACTCCCATTACTTTTTGCTCTGTTCATGAGGACATGGAGGAAAAAAAAAACCCATACACTCTGTTAATTCCAGAAACCTTTTACACAGAAATGTATGTTTCTTCTCAGTCATCTTTTCTTTAGATTGAAACACCTCAACTGTTTAAGCAGTACTTACATACCATGATATCTAGATCTCTGACATTTTCATTGCTGTCTTCTGGACATTTTCCAATTTATCCATGTCTTCTTGCAGAACAGCACCTGAACTTGCAACCACTACACTGTCTGAGGAACTACCACTGCATCAGAAAAGAAAAAAGAAAAAGTTACTTTGTGAGGCTTGTGAGGATAATTCCATTTGTACCACCTAGTACGATGTTCACCTTTACTGCGATGGCACGGCATGGTCGACTCATATTTAGCCAGGGATCTGTTTTAATTGCAGTCCTTGTCTGAAGCACTGCTGCTTATCTTTGTCTTCCCCTGGTGGTATTTTTGCACTTTATTATTTCTCCTAAGTGAGGCAGTACTTCTTCCTACTGACTGTCATCTATTTTTTTTGGACTGTTTCTCTGATTGTCCTAATCATTTCAGATCTCAGTATCCTCCAACACATTTATAGTCCCATTCTATCTCACATTATCTACTCAAAGCAGAGTAAATTATAAAGGATTTCTTCATGTCTTTTGCAAGTTTAGTTTTAAAGCAACTCATTTTTTAAAAGTATTTGTTTGCTAAAAGACTTAAAATGTGAAAGTACTTGAAATACATGACAAATTCTGAAGTCAATAGATCCCTTTCTGAACACTTGGAACACCAGTTTTTAGCCAGTTTGAGTTATCACATAGAACTTTCTTGGCCACAAAAATTGTGTCGGTTACAACCACCACAGCAGAATGTGCACACGTTGGCAGAGTAAATGCAAGGCTATCGGCCTATGAACATGGTGGTAACTGCTTCCCACTATGCTGAGCTTGTGTGTGTGAGTGAACGCAGATCACTATAATCATACGTGTAACCCTGCACAGGTTTGCTTGGTACCAAATCTTGCTCTTTACTTGTTCAGGAGTTTCCTCGGGGCTCCTAGTGTTGGAATTCCTACAGCCTGCAATCACCTCTCCGGTCTTATCAGACACTTCCCAGGCTGGAGCGATGGTGTGCACTGCTCTTTGTGGTGTGGGACTGTCACTTCAGGGCAGAAGCAGCAGTGTAGCAGGGCGACCCGGGCAAGTCTGTGGCCCAGGCAGTGGCAGAAGGTGCAGCTGCTGCTGCTCCTGCTGCCCCACTACACCCTGCTCCAAAACCTGCGCAGAGGGGGGCAGGGGGCACGGAGTGCCAGGGAGCGCTGCTGTGGAAATGGCAGGAGTGCCCTCTGGTGTTTGTGAGATGGTGCAACGTTGTTTATTGAACTACTAAATTGAGCTCAAAAAGTTCAGGGGTTCAGGCATAAAAGGTGAACTTCTTAACTAAGCTCAGTACGGCTCCTCACATATCCTCTGTGGCAGCAGACTGGCTGTCCCCCAGAGGCAACTCATTTTTGTGTCTTCTCCAGACACTTCTCTGCAAGTAAATTTTAGGTCAGTCCAGTCTGGAACACGCAAAATGTTGGCTTTGCTGTTCCTTAATAGTCACCCCATAATGTCACAAGTAACCAGTAAATTCCTAGTGACTTTTGTATAATTGTCGGCACTCCTATTTTGGAGTAAAAATCTGTCCCACAGTTTAAGATTTTGTTCAAAGGGTTTTGTTATGTATTTTATTTCTCTACTCAGCATATAATCATATGACCCATTGAAATAATACAATAAAAAAATACAGATGATCTTGGACAACATGAAGATCCTCAACAGCACACTATAAGGTAAGTCTGTTTACCTTTTTGTGCATTAGTAGTTTGTCATGTTTGCAATATTTTTGTGAGATCCTCTTGGAAGCTGTCAGCCCCTCTGATCCTTAGAATTAGTGGGAAGAGCCTGTTGTGGAATGAGAGGGTCCGCCTCTCTCCACAGAGGTATGGATCTACATAAATCAGACCCTAGCAGGAAAAATAAGAGCAAAAATATCTTACAAGGACAGAGGATCAAGGTTAGAATGATAAGAAAGAACAACGCAGGAGGTTCAGACAATATTAATAAGTCCATGAAAGGCTTATGAAATTAACAGCTGGTCTCCAGAGCAGCTTTGCTCTGCTGGATGAAGAGAGCAGAGAACGGAAGAAGCCTCAAGTTTCAGAGAACTTCACCCTATTGAGCTTTTTTCTCTGAGACTGGCAGGTCTGAAGGACAGGTTTTGAGGAGCACACATCACACCCCCTTTGGAACAATGTGCTTATAATCTGTAAAGTGGAGCAGGAGAAAGAAGTCAGAATTTCTCCAGGGGTGAACCACAGTAACGGGTACAAAAAAATCCCAGGTACGTTACACTGCATGCTGCTTACTGCTGTATTAGATGCATTTCCAAGGTGTTCAACCACAACAGGGCTAGGGCATATAAAACATTTCCTACTCGTGAGCTTAACACATTGTGAAGATTTATCTTCACGCATCGTTAAAAGATACGGCGAGTGGTCTCCCAAGGTTAATGCAATGAGGAAGACCGCGTCGCTGCGGTTTGAATCATCCAGAGCCGGTGTGCCCCAACTATGGCAGCGCAGCCAGCCATAACCAGGGAATGGCAGTTGCCATTCCAACCTTTTGGTGCCTCGTTTGCCCTTGGGCCACACCTTGACCTTGAGAAAGACCCTTACTCTTGCAAAGCACGAGGGATCACTCTGGGAGAGGTTCCCAGGCTGAGCTGGGCATCAGCACCAGGTGGCAGCAGAAGCTGCAGCCTGGTACTTTCAAGCCTGCAGACACATGAGATTCAACACAAAGTCAAATTTTATTCCATTGTACAGCAGACTTAGTGTGGTTTTCATGCTCATCACGGGAAGATATCTTGCAAAAGATTATATGGGGGTAAATACATGTGTTATATCAATTTTCAAGACTGTGCCCCACTATATTCTGTGTGTGCCAGTAAGGTGTGTAAGAAGGACACAAATTCGAATTGCTTACAGACTGTTTCTCTGATGGAACCTAAATAGCACCAGACTAATAATGACAGTTGCTGGCTTTGTGACACAGAAGAGAGTGGGAGAAGGGGGGAAGGAAAGATCCAAGTAACTTTCAGATGTGATGCAGCTGCCCAGTTATATAACTTTTCAAAGAGCCCAGACAATCATTTTATGGTCTGGTCTTCATCCACGGAGCTGAATTTCCACACTGCAAAGCATTAAAGCCTCTCAAACAACACCAAGAAAAGCAGGGCTATCATCTGAGTAGGAGGAATAGGCTCATAAATCCCCTTGATATAATTGCAGAGGATGTCCTGTGAAGAACTCAGCCAAACACAACTCCTAAGATTATCTCTACTAGAATAAACTGTAAAATTACGAATATTTGTGCCTTATCTGGCTTACGCCCAAATGTATTACTGTCGACTTTTCCGCCAACAATATGAGAAGGTCATGCTAATCCCACCCTGACCCTGTTGCCATCATCTTTTGCTGCTCACTGGAGTGATTCTGCATGGCGGAAAATGATGGCAACTGCCAAGATTCAGTGGCCTGAGCAAGCGGATGTCAGGCAGGAAGAGCAAACGCAGAGGAACACTCTTCTCGCCGAGCACAGAATTGCAGGTCAGGGAGCCAGACCATGTTCCAACTCGGCCATTACATGACAAGGGTAAATCACAAGCATCTCCGTGCCACAGGCTCCCTGTGTACAAAATGGAGGATGCTCCATCCTCACAGGAGTGTGATGAGATCTGCTGGGAGGTTTTTGCCTTTTTAGCTGGAGAGGCATATGCAGGCATTGCGTTATCAAGTTGGCAAAGTAGTTCAAAAGGGCACGTGCAGGTTTGGCAAGGGATTTCTTGATTTCATAAAGAAAAAGTTGAAAATTGTTCAGGATAAAGAGGCTTTTTTACAAACAGCATGCTATGGCATTATAGCTGCAAAAGAAAGCTAAACTGCCTGCTATTGCTAGCGCTGCTGCTTCCCATTCAAAACGCGAACAGTGAAGCATTAGAAACAGTATATGAATAAGTTAAACTATTCAGAACCAACACGAGGACAGAAAGGTTTTGACGTTCTTAGCAGTTGTAGTGCTACCCTTAACTGCACATTTTCCATCCAGTGTGCACCACAAATTTTAATTGATGACACTGTTTGAAGTGCAAAGAACCGGCAGAAAAATTTGGAATCTAAGGGGAAGGAGGATACAGCTGCCAGACCGTAGAACAGGCCTCAGTTTTAACTTCTGTTTTTAGTAGAGAATGAGAAGCTAGCCCTGTTAACTTAGGCTCTACAACTATGTGAGGAACTTTCACTTCTATCAGGATCAGAGCTGAGGTCAAAAGACTGCCTGGCTCGCATCTGGTATTTCTGGTTAAGTTACTCTTTGCATATGGAACTGTGACAAGCTTCAAAGAACAAGAATGAGCCTTTTGCTTATGAAAGTTTAACGTTCAATTCTGATAAGCTGTTCCTTGAAGTCTATCTGTAATTGCTCCATTTCCGGTCACCATGTCTGATGCTATCACTTGATTGAAATAAGCCATGGGAGGAGGAAGATAGAACTGCTCAACAGAACCATTTTTTAATTCCAACACCACTTTTTAGAACTGCCATCGACACCAGCCTGGCCAATGCATATCACTCGTTCCCCTCTACATTGAGTCTTTAGCTCCTTGGCCTTCCTTCATAATCCAGTAACACCTCATACCCTGGGCAATTCTTTCACATTACTTGACAGCATGAACCTGGGACAGGATTTGACAAGCTTTTCAGAATGCAGTGGGTTAAACACACTTCTGATGCAAGTAGCAGATAAAATATACAATTGTTCGATTAAGTGATGCCGTCATCCTTGGAAAAGCTCCCAGATCTCTCTTTAGTGCAAACTGGTGTCCATCACTCCCAGAGCTGTGGCTCCTGGAGTACTTATTGTTCATTCAAGAGCTCAGATCCCCACTAGGCAAAGAACAGCAGCTGTTTAGCAGTTAAACAGCTCCTATGCTCCACAAGAAAACTTGGGAGGGGCCAGAGGGAAGGTGGAACTGGTGCTCAGTGTCTCACCTTATGACTCCTCCCTTCACCTATTTTTTTGTTGCTTTCAGAAAGAAGAAACCAGGGTGAAAGGAATGTTTAAATGCTTAAATACAAGGAAAATACACATCAGCATAAGGTTGAATTTTCATTGACTCAAGGAGATGGATGGCCTTCAGCTCCAGCAAATACCACCAACTGGTCATTGTCATTCTTCTGTTGCCAGAAGGTGGGATGAACTTCATCTTGCCAAGCCCTTCTGAAGAAAAGGAGAGGTGAAAAATACTGTTTGAAGCTGTTTCTATTCAAAGGCTTTCTTTACTTGATGATGCAAGTGAATGCATTCATGATTTATGGTCTCAAACTATAAATCATACTTAAACCAAAATAAACTAAGCACACAAATTATATCCTGCCCCTCCTCTGCAGTTGGAGACGTAGAGGTAATACATCTCAACCTAGGTGATGGAAATGAAATATTCAAATACATGCACACGATCCACACTTCCATAGAGAAGGGTCCACAGGCAAGAGTTCATTGGTAAAGGCAGGCAGAGCACCTTTAATGCCACAGGAGTAGCGATGTTTATATCGGTATGTAAGACCTCTGTTGTTTGTGACTGGTAAAATTTTTGATTGCTCAGGGGGTTAGAACCTCTTCAAAACATTTCTGATAGTCTTCAGTATGTATATGCACCTACAGGCTAAGGGAGATGCAGCAAATATGCATGTTTCTTTATATTACCCACAAACTACAGCCCACGTCACAGGAGGTACAGATGCTGATGTTTTCTACTTTTCTGAAACAGAATCATTTAGCAAATCTTGCAGCTTCTTGTATTATTTGATTTAAATACAGTTGGTGCCACTAAGCATAGAATTAAATAAAGGTATTCCCCTATTAATTGCAGGAGAGGGACTCCTGTTGGTTGGTGCTGAAAATATGAAAAAGCCCCTGGTTATTTGGTTTCTGATGTACTGAAGGACAACAGAGACAGCAACTTTAGCCAAGACTCCAATTCAACAGCCAGACTTCAACATAAGTAACCATATCATCAAATGCTTTTGAAATGTAGAAGCTCAGTAATACTTCTAATTTCACATCATGGGTTCGTAAAACTTGTGTAGGTCTGCAGACCATCTTACAGTAAAGCATGCATGCTAGTTCACAGCAAAAAAAACAAAAACACACAAAAACAAAAACCCAAGAAAGCAAATTCCATTTTTGTTTGGTGTGAGGAGGCTGAAACAACCTTCCAATAAGTGAACTGTAGAAGGTACCTAGACCACTTCATCCACTATTTCATGTCCTCTGGGTACTAACATCGTATTATGAACGCCTTCAGTGTACGAGAGAACGCAGTGCAAAAAAACTTGCAGTTATAAAGCTTGAGCAAATTTAGATGTCAGATGTTGTCCACCACTCACTCTAAATCTTGTCTTGTCCTTCCTATTGGAATAAGCACCAGCTTCAGGGAGCCAAGGATCAAACGTGATTATTCCCATTAGACTTTGTTTTAATTTTCTTTATAATATCAGAGAAAGTAAATCACTAAAAAAAAGATAAGGAACTAAGGTACAAAAATCAATGAAAGTTTAGATAAATATATGCGGTTACATATTATTACAGTATGACTCACTCTGTCAAGCACCAGCCAGTGTAGAAAAGAATCTGCTGCTGCCTACTTGCTCTTCACTCAACACGAATCCTTATTTTGCAAAAGACACAAAACCTAAATACTAGAATTCTATAGATCTTAAAATAAGTTTGCTTTTGTAAACAAGGACTTGGAATTTATGTGATGGTTCCATCAGATACAGGAACAGCATATATCATAGCAATACCCATTTCCACTGCAGAAAAGTACTTCACTACACTGCAAGTAGAAGCGGATATCTGAGTCTGATCTCAGCAAGAATACCTTGTCAATCAAAACGCCTTCATTAGAAATTCCGGATCCCTATTCCTACTTAAAGCAGAGGAGGAGAGCTGAAAAGAGCAAGTACTTGGGATCAGAGCTGTGACAGCATGTGTCAAAAATGTTGAAAGGGAATTCAGAAATACTGGCGGGGGGGCCCAGAGAGAAGTGCAGGGAATAACTAAGGCTCTTCACTATCTCCATCCATTATTTCCTAAATAAGAGTTGGATTTAAAGTTGTTTAAGAGACCCTGCTCCAGTTAACACTGGCTGATTTTAACCTCTCCAACTCTGCCATCTGAAGTTTTTACATAAAAAATTAGAAAAGAAAATCCCTATAAAAGTAAGCATTAGGAAAAGCTTGTTTTATTTCTAAATCTCGTGGAAAAATCAGACCACCTTCAATGGACACTAAAGATATACGAAGAAGGGGTTACATGTACTGCACCCAAATTCAGCACAGCCTTTGTCATCTGCCCTTCCTCGACACCGACCACCCATCTTCGTTACGTTGTATATGACCAGATGGAGCTGCACCGTTTGTGCTTCTATAGACACTTTTGCTGAGAACTCAGCATTTTAGCACCTTGAATAGTTCATCCTTTTTAACAGACTTTGTCCTCCCTTATCTATTTTGCCATTTAGAAATCTGTTACATCAAATAAACTTTCCATTTTCCACTTCCAGCTCCACAGACGATTTCCTCTCAGGGTCAATCACATCTCACTGCACTAATCTACAGCAAACGGCTTATGAATAAATAAAGAAGAAAAAGAAGATCCTCTTTGTTCTATTTTATGACAAAATTGACTTTGTTTAAGCCTGGGAATTGCTTGCATGAGTATTTTGCAGGGCCTGCGTTTCTAAAGGTTGAGTTTTTAGCAGCCAGCTCTCGAAGCAATGAGGAACTCACTCAGCTTTTATTCACGTTTCTGTGGGTTCTGTTTTCCCCATGTAAATGACACACGGGGCAATTTTACAAATACAGTCTGTGTTACCATCCCATACACACTTTCAAAATACTTTTTAGTACAGACATTTGAAGAAAAAGCTGAGTAGACAGCTTCAGAATGATTCAACTTTGCCTGCCTTTCACGAACATGGGCCCAGACTGTCGGAGGGGAAGTGCCCTGGAACTCCAGCTCCTGATCTGGGACCCCACAATTTGTCAATAATTGGCAAGAGTTTAGGAATCGCCATGGGAAGTGCGAGCTCAAGCTTTCCCTGCTTCCTCTGAACCGATTAAACCCACGGAGTGAGTGCTACGAGGAAACTACTCCCTGGTCTGCATTGCAACCCTCTAAATACACATGGGGTAAAAAACCAGCAGGCAGCAAAGCACAGATCCAAACAGGAGGCCCCACGGCCAGAAATCTGCCAGCCGCGTGCCGTCTCCTGTCAGGCACCAGGAGCTGCAGAGCCTCTGAGCAGTGTTTCCTGGAGAGATGGTTTAGCACAAGCAGTTCAGCCTGGAACAACATCCAGCCACGTCAGAATCAAGGCCTTCATTTTGTCAGTCCAAGCGACTGATAGAGCAGGCTCACGGATTTTGATTTACCAGCGGATCAGGTTTCACAAGAACAGGCAGAAAAGAAAAAGACAGTAACCAGTAACGTTTAAGAAAATACCAGAAGGAGACAGAGCAGGACTTTTTTTTAACCCATCAGGTACACTGGACCAAAGTAATAATATTTAAATCAGCAAACACCACTGCCAGAAAAATGTACATCTGACAGGATGCAGGCAGCTGCCGTTCAGGATACAACAGGATACAAGATGTCTGCTCCCACCACTGACCATGCAGGGAATATCCATGGGATAGGGCCGTTCAGAGCAGGGGTGACAAGGGAATAGGTGAAGCACCCCTGTTCTAGAACAGTGGAACTGAAATCTACTGTTTATTCTTTCCAAACTTTCTGCAGCTCTTCTTCCTCCCTTTCTCGTACAAGCCTAAACCAGAAAAAATTCAACTTCTCACATACTTTAGGAGAATTATTACACATTGGAATGTAATATACAAAGTGACCAATTCAGCTCAGATCCATTGAATAGCCTGATATTTAAAGCAGAAGCAGACTTTCTAAAGATTATATGATGACAAGAAAACCAGAGCATCACTCTGCAAAAATAGCCAACTCCGGTTGGAACTTGTTCATAAGTTGGTTCTTTTATTCCTTCCCCTCAAATCTGAATTCATGGTTACACCTACACTAAAAACAGTGCTAAGCATAATACCACGCAGGATCCCGATTTGTTTCAGACCAAGTTACAGAGAACTCTGCAAGGGTGACAGGTTTTATTATTCTTTATTTACCCTGCCACTTCCCAGAAACGAGATGATTCTATTTCTAGCACTTATAGGGCATGATTCAAGAAGTAACTTTAAGTATGTTTTAAAAATACACACTACAGGGCACTTAATGGTCAGAAGTTAAAACGCCCAACTCTGATATTTTCTTCTACTAGCAGTAGAACCTCAGATCTTTTAAAATATATTTAATTTACTAAGACATTAAAGGCCATGAGGTGCACAGAAAGCATTATAATTAAAAGTCTTAACTCTAGGTATTGAGACTGAGAAATCTGTTACCTCTTCCTTCACTTGACTCCTTCCCCCCAGCTCCATGAGAGGATTCCAGTCCCACGGAAGCCCATTCCGTTACCACGACACACTTCCCAAGCCAGGACCAGACAACTATTAACTCCTCCTTTTCCCACCTCCAAACACACTCATTATTATTCAGATACCTCAAATCCATCGGTCTTGTCCGCCTTTGTCATCTAACATGGTTCATACACACGTAAAGTTTTACTCTGTCTCTTTTGCGAAGGCACCACTCCTCATCTCTTCATATATCTAACACGTACTCAGGAGCCCACGAGTAAGAAACTGCAAGCGCTGCCACAAAGACCAAGCAGAAACAAACCGTTCTTACATATTGGTGTTCTTAGTTTATGAAACATTGCTCTAGAAATTTGCCAGCAGCTAGCTGATCTTTTGGAACCACATCCCAGAATTATCTTAAAGTCAGAATCTTCTCACAGCCTACAGGAGGAGCTACTATGTTACTGTGATTGCTATAGGTAAGATGACATAAGCCATTTTGATTTGGGTATTGATCCAAGCCCACCCTAAAATTAAAGGCATTGAAAACAACTTGGCTGAAAGTCAAAGACACAAGAGTTCAGTGCTTCTCACTTTCGCATGGCCATTTTTCTTCAGTTACGGCTCTCCAAATAATTAAGCATACAAAGACAGATATTTAAATAATATAGTGTAAAGCTTCATATTCAACAGAAGTACTGCCTGTAATAAGAGGCATTTGCAACTGTTTGCATTTCAAATAAGTCGCACACACATTAGCCCCTTGACACAAGAAGTTACTATCTTGGCAGGTATTTCATTGCCAGCAAAGGCATTCTCAGCACAGGCAGGAAGCAGTAACTTAACATATTGATAGACATTAAGGAAGGTAAGACAGATCATGTCTGTATTGATTTCATTATAGACTAGACTATGTCACATATCAAACATTTGTTGGAATCAAAAACATAACTCATGAATGGAAAAAACAGTTATACTGTTTGGAATTGGAAAAGACTAAATTTGAATTCCCAAACTTAAGCATTTCCAGCCCTGAACTACTTACCAGTATTCTGCAGTCCAGAACCCCAAAGCTCACAGTTAATGGCTGCTAGTTAAGTAATGCCACCATCATATTTTCCATACACACAGCTTTTAAAAACTTCTCTGTTGAGGCTGAGAATTTCCATGTTTGGTATGAAACCAAGCCATGGCACTGAAATTTCTGTTGGTTGATGTAAAGTGAGGGAAAAGGCACTTTTGTTTAGGTCAGAACAACAGAAGAGACTTCACCTACTAAAAATACAAAACAAAGCCCTCAAGTGGACAAATACCAAGCTGTTAAACCAATTGCCTTTCAACACCTCCTGTTTCAGGAATGTGCTTTTTTGGGTATAAAATCCATTAATTTTTTTTTCTAGATATAATTCCACGTTGCAGATGCTTTGTTCTTACCGAGCATTAAAATGACAAATTCTTACCCTTCTCAGTACCTGCAGTAAGGGCAGCTAACAATGAAAACAGAGCTTACTTGGCCAGATCCTTACCTGGCAATAACACAAGATGTTCCACTCAATTCTTTTCCTATTAAAGGACACAAAAGTTTTGAAAGAAGTTACTAAACATTTTGCTCCGATTTCCTGCTTCAGGTGTTACACTCCTTTATATTCCACACAGCATTTTTGTGATGTGTACCACATGAATCATACCAGCTAGTTTCTTTTGGAGTTTGAGCTAAGAGAACCAGCAGCAGTTTTTGATTAAGCTCTCGAGTAGCTCTAGCTATCAAACCAAGAAACATCCACCTTAAATAGTTAAGCATGGAGGAAGCAAAATCCCTGCAGCCACTGAGCTCCACATACATTGCCATTCCATGTTAGCGTGTATTGCACATTTACACATACGTTTTCAGATAGTGCCGATGACACTTTCCAATAACAAAAATTGTGAGAGTTTTAGCTCATCTTGCAATTTTTTTTAGCTTTAAAATGAAATCCACATCCCTTCACATGAGTACACACTTTCTAACACACTACTCTGCCCAATTAACCATTAAAAAGCCAAGCAATTTTAAACTACCAAACAATACATTTTGGGGCAGCATACACTTCTCTCATACGCTTATTTCATAACTCAAATCCTGCCAGAAGCCATTTTGTGGGTTGAACAATAATCTGCAAAATAGAACAGTCAAAACTCATGTCAAACTGCTTTATTACATCTTAAATAACATTACATTTTAATATAGTATCTATCTTGCATCCAGCTTTCTTGAAGTACACTGACTTTAAAATTAAATACAAAAGGTGAAGAGGGATACAGGGCGTGGAGAAAGCTCTACAGAGTAGTTTCATGAAAGAGAGTAAGAGGGAATTCATCTTTTATGCCAAATCCAGGCCTAACGCACAATTACAGCACATTTTTGTACAGAATGTTGCAGAAAAAACAAAATGGAGAAAAGCTACTACTGCTGCTAGGAAGGAGCATTTCTGGATACAGTGAGGAGATAGGAAAGTTTAACAGAACAATCTGCTGTCCAAACACTGCTGCTTTTAACATTTTATTTGAAAAGAAAGCCAGGAAAACCTGCTCATTACAAAAATGACTCTGATCAGATGCAAAGGACTCATCCTACAAGAGGAACTGGCTGTGAGGAACTGATTTATAAAGAAGATGGTCTAGGTTCCCTCCTCCCACACCCCAGAATCTTTGACAGCGATTGTTTGAACAGGCTGTTTCTTTAAAAAAAAAAGTGACTTATCACGCTACTCCAAAACGTGCATAGCTTTGTACTTGAGTTCTTCATAGATTTATGCACAGAGTAGCAACAATAAATGAATACAGCGACAATGGTTACAGTTTTTAAACAGGTTATTTCTTCAAAGAAAAAACATCTAAGGACTTAGTCCAATATGCACTTTTTAGCATTTCTACAGCATGCGATTCTAAGAGTAAACCCACCCAATATGGCAAACAATCAAAAAAGGTTTTTTTTGTTTAACTTAGAAAGTTCAAGATCATTATTTTCAAAACATTGATTTGTACATCATTTCATACACAAAGAATTGACTCAATACCCAAGTGTAGGATAGGTCTCTTTTGAAAACAGAGATTCCTGGTTGTTGAGACTTACAGGATAGTGTTAGGATATATAAACTGCCCTTTCAAGTGGACAAAACCAAAACAGATTAAAAAAATCAGTGTGGTGAAAAGGGGGGAAGAGGGGCAGGAGGGACCAAGGATTGCATTTATTATCCATAAAAGGTGAAAGGATTCTTTAAACAAGCATTCATAACCTTTTACAGCATGTGCTTGGTTACCTTACTGCTTAACATTATCCTATATATGCCAAGTTTTGTGCAACAATTATCTGTGATACTAGAAAATAAAATAAAAAAAATTAGGGACTAAATTTACAGCGTTAACAACCCCCAGATGCTCTGGGCTAGGACTCCCTTGTTTTGCTCAATTAAATACATAAAGAAATGTATTTAAAAAGGAAACCTGAAAAAAATCCTGCTACAAACATGACTTTAAAATTTGCAAGTGTGTGAGATAAAGTCCTTAACTTCAACTTGGAAACTACAGTGAAAGCTAACTGTTTCACAATTATGCTCAAGTTTATTTTCTGGTCATGCTTTTATGATAGTGTTTCATTTTTAAATTCTCAAGACAAAAAAAAAAATGGTCCCAAAAGGAATGCACAATTTCATTTTGCTTACAACACAGAAATTCTTCTTGGAAAGGTAATTGTGCTCTTCATTTCAGCAACAGGAGACGGAAAAGATCTTGCCCTTTGAAGTTGGGGAGGATGGGGGTCCAAGTTAGTATGGTTGGATTGGATATGCTATCTTTTTAATTTTCAACCGTTGGAAACTTCTTCCAGTCATGGAGTCCGCCGCTCTTCTGATACACAGAAAGATTTATTAAGAGTTGCACTTTGATAAACTGTAATCAAGTTTCAAGCTTTGCTCTCGCTACCCACTGACGCATTTAGCCATTATCTCACCATTTTCAAGAACGCCATTTATTTACCAACCCAGATTCAAAAGACCGTACAGTCATCCCCACCAGGAAAATATACCAAAAATAGGTTACCACACAAATGTCTTTGCATAAATTAAACAAATAGCCTTCTAAAAAAACAAACTGGTTTGGGTTTTTTTTTTCAGTGACTTTCCTAATCTGAAGTATAAGCTTGCAGCATCAGTAAAACAGCACTGTTTGGACCTGGAAAAAAGCATTCTGAAAACCAAAGACAGTCTTAATTACTTGGATACCTACCTACTTCAGTTCCAGATCTTGAGGAAGCTGTCCCATGATCCTGTTGCCACTGCCATACCATCATCAGTCACACCTAAGCAACTGACACGGTTATCATGACCGGCAAGGACACCTATAAATAAGAACATGTAACAAACTTATTACATTACTGCCATGATTGCCTATTTCAGAGGCATGCATGTTTGGATTAGTCAACCTATACATTCAAAAATCCTCAACAAACACGGTTGGAATTTTTAAATGCTGTTGGTTTTATAAGCACAAACTTAGATATAACTGGATGGGTTCACAAGGGGGTAATTCAATAAATTCATTACTCCAAAAATCTTCCTTTTATATACCCCACATTATGACCTTTACTGGTTTCTCGTAGGTTGTGAAATCACAGCCCTGAAAATTCTGCTGACAATGTCATAGCAATAAATATAGTATAACCATGCATTGCGTAACTCTGAATATTTCCTCTCCATAGTGATAAAGATCAGTTAGATTTTACAAAATTCTTAATGCGCAAAATCAGAAGTTCAGCTGAATTGTTGTGAACTCTAAAGCATTTCCCATCTAATTTTATCTTACTACATTTACAAGCACTTACAACATTCAAACTCCCACATACAATCTATTTGTCAATATGGAGATCTGCTACAATTCAGTTATAGTGCTATTAAAAAAGAATTGACACATTAAATCGAAAAATTAAGGGAGCCAACATTTTCCTCTGTCCCCTTTAAATTAACAGTTTCAGGAAGGTAAAACGAAAATCTAATTACGTTCAGGCTCTTTCGAGCACACAGAACTGAGCTAAGATATTCTTGATAGACTTCAAACTAATCTTTCCACATCAATTACACTGCTCATAGGACTCTCCTTATTCATAGAATCATATATTTTGTTTTTTTCCCCTCCATTTATTATTCTCCAATACAGAACCTGAATTAAGTCACTTTTAGTTCTTACGCAAAGTGATATGTTTAAAAATTACTATTTTTAACTGTTAATTCAGTGTAAAAATGACTATTTTATACCCAAGGAATCTTGATGTTTGAAGTAACATTTCTGACACACTTTATAAAAGCAGTAACGCTGCGTGAGTAACACCATTAATCTCCAGATCCTATTAAATCCATACAAGTGTCTAAGCTTCAGCACAGAATTGTGCAGTTCTGCAGCAGAAGGCAAATCGTAAGCATCAAAGTGGATGATAGAATCTTCAGAAATTCAGTGCAATACAGAAGCCAGCTGCCAGAGCTAGCAGAAGTACCTAGGAGTTACCTAGAAATTTCTGTGGAAATAGCTTTAGTAGATCAAAATTCAGCCTACCATCAACATTAGTAAGTGCTGCAATTTGGTAAAACAAAGAGAGCGCCAAGAAGTCTTACACAATTGGAACTGAAGATGTAACTACAAAGGTGTTTAATATAGAATCAGGCACGACAGGAGTATCAAATCTGCTCAGCAATCTTCAGTCTCAGAACACTTCAATAAGTAGAATATTTGACGAAGTAGTTGTTTAAATCAGTTCTAAAACTTGGCAATAAAGAATCACACTTTGTGAGTGCATGGGACTGTAAACCCAGATCAGTATAAAGAATTGTTTCTCACATCTACTGGTAAGCAAGATTACCACCTCCTTCAGTTCTTTTTCATAATGAAGGTCTTTCAAAGAAAAAAAATACATGAAAAACCACATAATTGTTTTTACAGTACTTAAATACAGCCAGTTGTAAACTTACCTAGACAATAATCAAGAGAAACTTCCTAGTTCATCTCCATACAGGCTTACATATAGATATACATGATCTCAATAATCAAAGTACAAGAATCTTGAGTAGTAAATCTCAGTACATAGACAAGCTTAATTCATAAAAAGCATTTCAGTACTGAAATAATTGTATTTGGCACCATTAACTTGCAAATGGAACCAAATGCTATTCTATAATATATGAACTGAGTGTCCAGTTTCATCTTCTCAGCACTGAAAAACTACCATGAATTTTGGAAGAAAAAGAATAAAATCTGAGTGGTAAAACAAAGTTGGTAGAGACTGTAATTAACAAATTTAATGGAAACTATTTTGGTGTAGTCCAGGATTACACGTTTGTTTGTATTTTTCCTACCTGCAGTATAGCCTCCCCTCAAAGCAACTAAGTCGATTTGCACCAAATAAAGCACTCACAACAAATCTATTCAGCTGCATGTGGAAGAATACTTTGCTTGGCTAGTGGGTTTTATTTGCTTTTAAAACCTACCTGTGATAATTTTAAAAGCCTAGACCACTTTATTTGATAACAGAGTAGGTTCTTGTTCTCATCCTCTGTTCTGAGAGAATAACAAAATATTTGTGGCCTAATTTATACCTTTTCACCTTTTTTCTAATATACTCATTTTAAAGAACTGAAGATATCTTATTCTTTGGACCATAAATTTCATAATTTCCTCAAAAATAATCTCCAGTGTTTGTTGTTTCGCTGCTTGTCTCTACAGCTACTGCTACAAATATCACCAAAAATATATAGATAGCAACATTAATGTTGAATTGCTTTGAACAGTTCATGCATAAATAATGCCATAAAGTCTGAAAAATAGCCCTCCACCCCCAAAATCTTGGTTTTAATTACAATATTCCTGTTCTCAAGCATCCATCCAAACATTCCAATTTATTTGTTAACATCATTAAGCTACTTTCATCATTGGTCATCCTAAAACAGGTTATCATAGAGGTGTCAAGACAGGGAATGCTAACAGGTCTGTGCATATGACAACTCACACATTCAGAATCTCACATTGTGGTTATAATATTTAAAACCAAAACTGTTTACCTGCTCTATCAGCTTTCAGCGTGTCCCAGACATTACAGTTGAAGTCATCATAACCAGCTAGGAGCAGACGTCCACTCTTGGAAAATGCTACAGAGGTGATGCCACAGATGATATTATCGTGTGAATAAACCATAAGTTCCTGATCAGCCCGAAGATCAAAAAGCCTGCACGTAGCATCATCTGAGCCTGTGGCAAATGCATTGCCATTTGGGAAGAACTTCGATGAGGGAGGGAGAGGTAAGGAAAAAAGACACATGATTTCAACTTTCACGTACTTTCCCCGCCTACAAAAACTATCAGAAAATATACCATAATACTACATCATACACTACATGCTTTAGAGCTGAGGCCAGAGAAATACAGAAATATCAATTTAAATCCCATGCCCTCTGTTCAAGTTGATACGTACGCAGATGGCATTGATGTCCGACTCATGGCCAGTGAAGGTTTGCCGACACATTCCTTCTCTAACATCCCACAGTTTGGCAGAGGCATCACAGGCACCAGAAACAAAACACCGGGCATCAGGAGCAAGAGACAAACTCATGACATCTCCAGTGTGCCCAGTAAATGTAGTTGTCTGCTGACCAGTTTCTATGTCCCAGAGAGCGCTTGAAAGAATAATTAAAAATGCAAAAATCAACACATTTGTGCTCCATTAGAAGGTTTAAACAGCAATTCTTGTCTAAACATGGTCATTTACATCACTGAAAATTATAGTGAGGGTAGAAAAAAACCCCATTCTTTGTTGAACGATTTGGCTATGTTACAGAATAATTGTGTATAGAAGATTTTAAAAGCCATCTTCCAGTCTAAAATGTTGGGAGTTTTCAATTGAAAAATCAGTGCAAAAACCTAATAACTAACACTCATGGCTGTTTATACATGAAGTTCTTATGACGTGCCAATGACTACTGTCCAGTACTACTACCAGGTTGATTTAAAGCAGCAGTGGTAAGGCTACAGCAAGAGCTGAGTCAGTGTTTCTCATTTTTAAAAACTCACTGAGGATGTGTAACTTTGTGAAGTGTCGTCTTAAAGCTGTGCCAGTTTCCCAAGACAGCATAATCGCTACTACAGTGATAATCAAAGAGTATAAAAGGATGAAAGAACACTATCATCTCTCTAACAAAAAGTCTAAACATTTAAGAAAGATTAAGGATTTTTAATTTCTGTCATTTCTCAGTAAACTAGACCCATCAGTGGTAGATTTACATTAGGCAAATAAGACATGACTATACTTTGATACTGTACTTTGAAGCTTGGTTGAACTGAAGTGATGTCAAGGACAAACTGTTATCCAGACAACTGTAGGGTTACTACAATAACTCCTGAATCAGCTATATTCTCTCACAAAGCGTATAATTTAACAAATCCTGGGTTTTTGGTTTTTTTGGGGTTTTTTTTTTTTTTTTTGGGGGGGG
>Ga0065711_1034033_pt1 | contig 24398 bp, 12 predicted proteins | sample Hoacrofraction12_FD_59098 | JGI IMG/M metagenome (GOLD analysis project Ga0065711, IMG submission 59098) | Hoatzin crop microbial communities from Cojedes, Venezuela - Epithelial fraction 12 v2 (version 2) | ecosystem: Host-associated > Birds > Digestive system > Esophagus > Crop | place...
GCATTTGCCTTTGTTGAACCTCATCAGGTTCCTCTCTGCCCAGCTTTCCAGCCTATCCAGGTCACGCTGAATGGCAGCACAGCCTTCCGGTGTGTCTACCACACCTCCCATTTCCCATGTAAAGATCTTGAATAAAGCACATTTCTGTGTAAAAGGGATACTGTTCTACAGATGAGCAAAGTATTCTGCTAAGTAGTTTGGCTCCACTAGGCTGGGTGACCGAAGGTACCTAATAATCAACCAGACCCAGCTGTGGTAATGTGGTTTTGCTGGGAGACCTCAGCGCTGCAGATGGTAGAAAGTTTAGAAAAGGAAAACAAAGAATGAACAAGGTAAAGCAGGAATGTGCTTTTGAATCCTCCACTTCTTGGTAAATATTTCTGTTTAAATGTTGATATAGCTAACATGATAAAATGTTTTTGCTCCCACTGCAAGTTAATCTGGATAGGTATTTCTACTACTGTTTGTTTTCTTTTCCTCTCCTTCTGATTTATTTCTGAAAGCGGAAGCAAATAGTCCACTGTGGAATTCCAGTTAGCCTGCAGTGCTTGGTAAAGTCCTGGCTTTCAGACTTGCCAGATGTATATTTATTTCCAAAGCTTGTTTTTCAAGGAGTGCTAAAAGAAGCAACAAATTCTGTGCAGTATGGAACAAATAGTTAGCTGGATTGATTTTAAAAAACGTAAACATAAAGCAACCCATCTCCCTACACATGATGATTCACTGCAAGGAAAAAAAAAGTAAAGCTTTTAGTCGTCTTATGTGCTCTGGCAGTTGTATTCTAAAACATACAGCTTCTGCTCCTTTGCTTCCACTGTGTAAGATAAATCCACAGTTTGAAAAACAGAAACAAACAATACTAAGAGCCCCAAGCCATCGTTTTGTATGTAAGAAGAGTACTGACTTTTATCTTTGAAGTCACCATGAATTACTGAAATGTTTATATCCCACTGTTCCATCCTATTATTTCTGAGCAGAACACTCTTTCAGAAAGAAGGAAAATTAGATTCTCCCAAGCTACTTTGTGAAGTCTGCTGCAGATTCATGCAATCCCTTCCCTCATGTGCAATTCTTGACAGTTTGTGTGGCGGTTCGAGAAATCGGTGCTGGAACTAACGCGGGGTGTTCATGGACAAAGGCTGTTAGTTTCGCCAGCCTTTAATGTGGCACTGGAACCCTACAGAGGAGCATATGCTATTGACATTTGGATTGCGGCACGCTTGCCCTTTTGCTAGACTGCTCAGGATAAAATATAGAGTGCTGCGCGCTCTCTTATCTCAGAGGAAGAGATTAGGGTGGGTAATATACTGCAGTGGTATTGCTATTCTAATTGCTGGCGGTGTCAACACTCAAATTACTAAGTGCTGCTGTAACGGCCACGTGTGTAATGCTGGTATAGTGCCCCGCTGCACTAGCTGGTAGCTGTGACCTGCTCCTGCTTTGCGTCTGCTCTGTCAAGATGAGACATAGCAATCCATACATCTTCTCTTCTCCCCAGCTATGAGGGCTCCCTCCTCACCACGGGAGAGCTGCTGTGCTGGGGGCCAGCGGGTGTCAGGTGAGGGAGGATGCTGTGCTGGGGTTAGGTGGCTCTGAAGTCCAAGAAGAGAGGGGAAGGATAAGGGCTCTCATCGCTGCTTTATGCTGCAGAGTGAAATTTTTTATGGCCTGATTCTGCCTCACTTTCCCTGTCCCATATGTCTGAAAGAAGGTGGTTTGAAGAAAGGTAATTCCCACAGCCGCCTTTAGACCTGCCTCCCTCCTCAGCAGCCTGCTGTGCAACAGGCTTACTTGCACTGCAGTGTGCTGGTGATGGCATTGCCCGTCAGAAGAGATGAACCTACCCCAAGTCTGGCTATAGGTACCTACTCCCGTATGGCTGCTGGAGATGGAGTTACTCCTTGAGGGGTAACTTTAAAGAGCTGCAGCTCTTGGGACGAAGGAATTGTCAGGTTCCTGCAGCCATTCTTCTGTGAGAAACTTCCCTTGGGTTTTCACGGTTTCTTGACTCTCCAGCTTCAGCTAGGGCTCGATCAAGACGTAGCAAAATTCATGCTCCCTGGACAAGGAAGCATGAGAGTTTCTATGGGAATTGAAAGTCACCATTTCTTTGACTCCTTTCCAGCAAGACGGCGCATGCTGCTCCTTCCCAGCGCTATTCACAGCATTCTTAGAAGTTTTACTATCTTGCATTTTTTTTAATGTGGATTATGTGAGGTGTACTGTAGGAAAAGAATGCTCTGTTGCTTATTCCTTCAGTAATGAAGCATTGGCCATCCTGGTCCTAAGGTATTCTGGGCATCTGTCAAGTCTGCTAGCATCTTCAGCACTGCTGATACCAAATACTGTACAGGAAACTGTTTCAGTGTGAGAACAACATCTTCTCTTGCACAGACAAGTGTAAAGATTTGAACTCTGGAATCTTGGGTCCTCATTGTTCCCTCAGATTTTGCTGACCTAGGACAGAAGAGATGGGAAAATATTTATATAGATGAAATAGTTGCAGCTTGCTGAAATAGAGTGCAGAATTACTGTTGTGTTTGTCCTCTAGCTGCTTTATACTCCTACCCTGTCCCTCTTCCGATAGGGAAACTATAAGTGAAAAACAAGTTTGGGTGTTCTCAGAGCATCAGCCCCAAAAAGCCAATCTATGAGAGGAGGAGGATTTTCATAGCTGTTATCAGAAATTTAAGTCTTGTATTTTCTCCTCCAAGTGTTTTTTTCCCTCCAGTATCCGCATCTATGTGTCTGTAAAGCGTTTGGGAAGAGTTAGTGGAAACACAGCTGGTGATGGCTGCCAGGAGAGAGCCAGTGTAGTTCCAGACCTTACTCAGAAAGCTTATTCGTGTGATGAGGAAAATGAACTTCGAGAAACTATCATAAGGAGTATCTCTATCATACCTAGCTTTTCCTGTGCAGTGTCTGGACCAGGATCGGTTCTGCTCTCCCCTCTGGGACTCGGAGGCAATCAGGATCACACCCGCCAAGTCCCAGCTCCCCCAGGCAGGGCCAGCTGGGCACCATGTCCTGTTCAAACTTCTGAGGTCACCCCAGCCACATATTGTTGTGTTCATAAGTGTGCCTCCTGCCCTCTGCTACCTGCTTTCGGGTCATTAATTGGTCTGAAATCATGCAATATCTGTGGATACTGAAATCAGAAGAGGTGTTTCTGTTGCTGAGTGTCGTAACTCACCTGAATGGACACATGCTGCTGCAGAGGCTTCTACTGCCAGTTCATTAAAACGAAGGCAGCAATTTGCACCAAAATGTCAGAACTGTTCCTCAGAGCTCAGGCATTTTTTGGAGCAGGTGGACAGAGGTTCGTGTTGGGAGAGTATCAAGAAATAGGCTCGAGGCTTAATGCTAATTTGCAGTGGGTCTCAGTGAGGGCTCCCTGTAATTGCCTACTGTTTTTTCAGAGAACCGCTGGTTATCTAGGTTACTGGAAGATGTTGAAATCGTTATCGTAGGGTGTGTGATTGTGGTTCTGGTTCAGCTCCTTCTTCGGAAGTCTGTGGGAACCTTTTTTGTGTCTTTGTGGGAATTGAGTCAGACCGTACATCTTTTTAAATCAATATGCTTGCGTTTGATGCTGTTTCATCGGATCATGAAAATGCCTAGAGACAACAGCTGGGGACCGTGGTACCGGCATGAAAGATCTTTACAGGCCAAAGACCTTTACAGCTTTGTCCCAGTTTTGTGCAGAAACCTGAATTTGTAGTCTCTAAGTTGAAGAGTAGTGAAGTTCAGCTGCTGTATCAGTTAACGGGTGGTTTGGAAGCAATGCCTGCCTTTAACTATTTTCCCGCCTGTCCTGCTTTTAATGTGCCTGAGCAGGAAATCTCACCTGGGTCAGTTATTTGCTGAGGAGGCAGAGGGAATAAGGCATATTTATTTCATTGCTAGGCTGTGTGTGTCTTGGAAGCATTCCTTCTTGTGTTGCCTATTAAAATGTATATTCTGCCTGTCATACTGCAGCAGAGGCCTAACCCCAGAGCATGCTGATGAAACACAAAAAGGATGTCTTACTGGTTCAACCCTGTCTTATTGGAAGTCTCTATAATGCTTTAGCATTATGCTTTGTGAATAATTATTACTACATCTTAAGCTCTGCCTCATTCAAAACATTCTAGGAATGGAAGAAAGGGAAAATGCTCCTTGAATATACTATGATTGAATCAGCTGAGAAAAAAAAAATGAAAAAAAAAAAAAGAAGAAAAAAATGTAGTACTGCATATAAGTTTCCAAGCAAATGTTAAAATATAGAGTAAGGAGTTATAAAATTTCCTATCAGCTGAATGTGATCCTTGCAGAGGTGGTTGTGGCCTGAGGAACGCAAGTCATTCCCAACTCAGTGCTCCACTTGCATGCTTGCTTCACTGGTGGGCAAGTCTGGCTTGGTCAGAGGGCAAAGCGAGTCACTGCTGCAGTGTCTGGATGGCACCACTGATCCTGTTCATTTGGAAATAAACTGCCCAGATAATTGTGTATTGAGAGGATGCCAAGTTGATGGGGTAGAACATGTCCCTTTGTGCTTCACTGCAGTGTTTAGATATGGATCTGGAGAAATGTTACCATTGGTTTAAGGATGTGAGCCGACATGTACTTCGCATGGGTGTAAACAAGGCCCTTTATGGCTCGTGTTCCTGAGGCTTATGAAGTTGAAAGAATCATGATGCTTCGGGAGAGTTTAGCTGACGGTGCCTCACAAAGGAAACAATTAATTCAACCAACTTTTAGGCTCATTAGGAGGCCTGGAAACAAATCTAAACTTTGTACTAGCAGGGCCTTGGTGGCTCTTGAAAGTTGTGCAAATTATCCTGAAAATCAGGATGCAGGAGAGAGGGAAAGTGTTATTCAGCCTCTCGCTTGTGTTCAGATGCAAAAACATGGATTTGGGCCTTTCTGTGTTTGAGCTCTTGGTTGCCTGCTGATACAAAAGCATCAGTCATACTGTAGGAAGCCTAAGGGCTTCTTCAATAGCACACACAATCTGTGGCCTCCTGGGTCATGTAGAAAGGCTGAAAAAAGGACCATTGTGTTCTGAGTAATGTGCAAATAGTGTGAAGATGGGAGATGTCTTACAGTACTAGGTGCTAAATTAGTCTTTTGAAGTGTTGGCATATCTTTTAAATGTATTAAGTTCATGTGCTACACAACACAGCATTTGCAATTCAGATAACATTGAATTAGAGTACTAATCTCAAACCCATGTAATAGATTTTGAGCTGGAAATCCCTGGGAATGGTGCTGATCATCATGTCTGAAAAGATGATTGATGTCGTCTCATGAGAAGATAGTGCAAAACATGCAAATGCATTTAATATAGCTAAATAGGACTGTTATTTGGTCAAATAGGCTGGCTGTAGAGGATGGAATGAAGCTACCGCATGACAAAACCTCGCAATTAGTAGTGCTTCAATTTGCAATGTAACAACTGTTCAAAGAAGATCAGGAATAAGAAGAAGCTGCTAGGTGGGAGGAACTGGTAGATGCATCAGTTTCTCTCTGGAAATCTGATGCTAAAAATGAGGCATCTCTCAGATGTAGGTCAGATGTACTGCAGGGTCAGCCTTCCTCACAGTCCGTGGGTGCTTCTGGATCTCAGCTGAGGCAGCAAGCCAGAGAGTGTGAAAACAGAAAGCAGGAAGAAAAAATTGCTCTTCAGAGTTTGGAGTGATTCAGGTGGTTTTTCAGCAAAGTTGCCAAAAAGGTCTGACCTACTGGTGTGCTTAGACTTCTGGCATATGCAAAGTAAAATATGCCAAGAAACAGTGAAACCAACGTTATAGGGAAAGGTGCTGGGACTATAACTTTGTGGTAAGTGAATTTAAACCTTGAGGCATTACATTAAAACGTGTCCTTCGTGGACTCTTAAAACTTGTTCTACCCTTGAAAATGCACGTAGTTAGGGCACAACGGTTACACCTGGGTGTCTCAGTCAGTTGGCTGATGCTTTTTTCAAAGGGTGCTGAGAAATCATAGTTTCTGCAGTTGTCTCAGGGATAGGAACATGGGGTAGTGCTCTCCAAGAATGAGACCTGTCTGTTGGATTTGACTAAATTTTGGTTTAAGAATTAGTTCAAACCAGAGTGTTTGAGCCAAGACAGCACATCGGGTTAATGTGGTTAGATCTCATGCATTTCTATAATCACTGAAGGTGGAGATGTTGTTAGTGTTATCTATCAATGCCTGAAACTATTTGTTCTGAAAAATCTGGTATCTGTTTATAGCTGGGTTGCTTGGATTCAGTCTTCGCTTGTGACTCATCTGTGGCTGGAACGCGACAGCCTGTTACTGCCTGTGAATATTCTTTAGTTTTGTGTATGTCAGGTCATATTCCAGCTGTTAGTATTTGAAAACTTGTGTGTATCTAGAACCTTGCATTGTTTCCACGGTTGCAAAAATATGTTGTAGTTCTCCCAATCTGTATTTTTGTGGGTATGTTATGATTGTCTTTGCATGTCTCAGGAAGGGACTGGTGATAGTGCCTAATGCCAGAGATATTTGTTGGAAGTGCTGATAAGCATGTCCCACCTGACAGATCTAGAACAAAAAGCAATAGTTTGCTTCCGACCCAGAACTATTAAGGTTCTCAGGGGAACAGTTTGGGAAGATACATGCTGGCCGAGCTGCATGTAATGGTTTTGTAACACAGACAAATGACCACTATTTCGGCCGCATGAGATGCTACAGGCTCCCCTGTTTGTGTGTTACACCAGAGCCACAAGGATGAAAAGAAGTGCTTTAACTCAGTGCTGTAGCAAGCACTGGTAGCATGGGGCTCTTTATGATCCCTGTGATTTATTTTAAAACATCGACCTTTTTCTTTAAGGTCTGTTTTCTAAGCAGCTATGCACGTAGCACTCCGCTGGATGGTGTTCTGGTGAATAAGCAAGCTAATCTGTTACATTCCTTCCAATTACGTTCCAGACCCCTGTCATTAATGCACAGGAGACTAAATTGAGAAGAACATAAATCCCACCCTTTGAGTGTCATGTAATATTTTTACCACAGGCAGGTCAATCAGATGAAAAGCTCTTCAATTAGCAAGCTGAAATGCTGCTTTGTCTTAACTGAGGCTGTTGTCAGGACCTGGTGGTGCTACTTTATCACCCAGTGTCTTGTAATTACAGTGCCTAATTGGACAGAGAATGGGAATTGGGCTTGATGTTTTCTTTTTTTGTGTGTGTGCGTGCTACCCAAAAATGACTGAAAAGTAATATATGAGTTTCTCAGGACTGTGACAGGTTTGGAGGGAGGGCAACGACGGGAACTTGGATTTCAGATGCTGCGATTTTAATGTTGAAAAGGAATTTCAAATTCAAAATTTGCAAGTAGTTGAGAAAATCTTGGCCCTGATTTTTGTACCTGCGAAGCACACAGCAGCTCCCTGCCAACTCTGGGAAGTGCTGTGGGAGTCTTGCTGCTTCCATGGTTTTGGTTTTGTTTTTTTCTCCAGAGTGCTTAATTAGGTGCTTCGCTTTAGAGCCTATCTGTAGGTATGCAGTTGTTAAACACTTAAGTTGCTGATTGAAGGGTGTGATGAGTGAAAAAGGAATATCTTACAGTCTTTACATGTTATTTTTACATACTAAATAATAATATAAATCTCATAAAATAAGGATGCTTTAATCAGCCAGAATGTTAAGTACATTTCCAAAGAAAACTTTCTATGTTCAATTAAGTGTGCCTGAACAGGTCACCTGGGAGAACTAAAGCCATTAACAAATACTAGAGACAATCAAAGGAAGGGTGAGTGGAGTTTGCTTCATCTCCCTTGCTGATTTCTATATTTAAATATGTATTTTATTCTCTTTCTACTTGCTGTAGCCTCTCTTCTCCTTCTTGTGGGGCTCTGAGTACCAGCTGAATTTTCCCAAAAGGGAATTGTTCAAAGGTGAGGTGCTTAGAGCTGCAAATTGAGAGGACACTTAATGCATACAAAATGAGCTGCAGTTTTGAAGTGTTTGACATAGTGTAGATGGATGCGGTAGAAGAATTAGACCTGCTTTAGAAGCTGTAGTGGAAGTCCATCCCAGCTGCAAAGGGTTTACATATTGACCCTTGAGCAAATGATTAATCAAGTGTACTAAGGTTTCAGAAACTCAGTAGCTTGCTATTAAATCTTTGTATGGTGTAGTGGTCTCATCTGTAACATGCTTGTAACCTCTAGCTAGCATATAATAAGCATGTGTGAATAAAACAAATGTGAGAATAAAATGTGTGAATACTTGAAGGAAGGCTTGGGGCATTTTCACCTCAATGTTAGTGATATGCCTGTTGGAGTTCAGAGGAACACCTTTGGATAAGAGAAGTGTCCTTCGTTGGGACACAAATATTTAAACTTGTATACTTCTTGCGCCCAAGCAGGCTCAAGAGAAAAGGAACGAAGAGAAAGCTGTTTAGGGTGAATGCAACAGAGACACAGTAGATGAGATAGTGTCTGCCCAATGGATTTAACGGAGACTTTGAATAGCTTACCTTTGCTAAAGTGGTATCCTCACTCCAGAACTGTGCTTCTATCCCTAATGAGCCTGTAGTGCTGCTTCGGTGGGTATCGATACCGGATGGGAGGCAGTAAAGATGGAGCCAGACTCTTCTCAATGGTACCCAGTGAGAAGATGAGGCAATGGGCACAAACTAAAGTACAGGAAATTCCATTTAAACATAAGAAGAAACATTTTTACTGTGAGGATTGTCAAACACTGGAACAGGTTGTCCAGTGAGGTTGTGGCTTCTGCATCCTTGGAGATACTCAAAACTCAACTAGTCATGGTCCTGAGCAACCTGTGGTAGTTGATCTCGCTTTGAGCAGGGAGCATGGACTAGACTATCTCCAGAGGTTTCTTCCAGTCTCAACTATTCTCTGATTCTGTGGCATGCATACAAAGGAAACGAGCAGTTTGAAAATGATGATGAAAGATGAACTTAGCATCAGGGGTTCAATCTGAAGGGATGAGACTGTAGAACTTGAATAGAATCCAGTGGTGATAGAAATTACGGGAAATGTTGTGTGCGGTAGTGACTTCAAAGGCAGTTGTGATTGTAAAGAGACGGGAAGTGAAAAGTGGTTATGGGTAAGTGATGACACACACAGTGAGGGAAGAAAAGAGGAGTCTAAACCCAGTCACTTCTCTGCAGTGGGCCAAATGGCAAAAGAACCAGCAACTGCAGTGAATCTCCCCCAGGCTACCCTGCCAGTGTGGCTCACATCTGATAAGAGAAGAGTATCTTGTTGGAGATGAGAAGGGTAGTTTATAGTTATATTTATCAGACAGATAACTATGGCACGAACTTCTAAGTGCACTTGTATCTCTACAAAAAACAGATAAAATACTGATAGCTCACAGCATTGCATCAGAGCTGATACCTCATCAACCTGTTGCCAACCAGACTCCACACAAGCATGTACCCTGGCTAGTTGCTATCTGTGCCACCCAGAGATTAAACTTAATCAACTCCTTTTGATTGTAGGAAATCCTGAAAACAATGCCTACCCAACCTATTAATGGAGGAGAAAAGTACCGACCAACAAAACATCACAGTGAACAGTTCTGTCCCCGTTTTACTATGTATTTTAGTCTCTCTGCTGGCAATGCCAATGAGGGATTAGTTAAGATTACTTGTAGGTAATCTTAATTAATCTTCCTTTGTTCCTGCACAAAGATCTCCTAGACAGTAAGACACAAAATGGCCAAAATTTGGCATGAATATTCAGTTACTTAGAAGTCTGGCTGGACTTGACAGGGAGACACGTTCTTCAGAATTGGCACAGAACTATTCACCAGTACTAAATATGTAGCTGCTCTCTAGCTCTTTCCAATATTTATTCTCCTTTTATTAGAGGAGAGCTAGAACCATTTATGTTTGAGAAGTTAAGAGCATGTAACTTCGTGGTCTGTATCTAGATTTGACACAGCATTCCTATCAAGTGTGTGAACCCAGGACTTGTATCCTCCAGTGGAAGCCAGGTGCCTTGCTTATAGATACTCAAAATTTATAAAGATTTAGGGGTGCACAGAGGTGGAAGATGTGGTTAGGCTTATCTGTTCTGCTGTAGCATCCATTCAGACACAGAATGGAATTTAAAACATTATTGTTTAATGTCATCTTGTCTTTCATGATACATCAATGTCCCTGTTTGACTTGGAAACTTTCAGATTCTTAAAGGTGACCCCATCGTTACTGGGAGGGCTAAAAGAATTGGAGTGTTTGGTGTTTAAGCAAATATGTGACCTGCATTGTAATGTCATTCCATTGCTCAGCTCTTTTAGTGACTCTCAGCTAATGAGCTGGAATTTGAACTGTGAGTTTACAGGAGCCACAGTGCTCTTAGTCACAATACCGATACTCTGAAGCATGTTCCTGGTTTGGTTTGCATCATGGTTAATGGTACAGCTTTGCGTACCTGTGGTGAAGGGTGTGGTGTGTCATCTTTAACTCCTTAGATCCCTGCAAAGTACTGATACGGTTATACGGTTGGGAGAGCTTAGTGGAGTGCCAGAGGAAGTGGTGTTTGCCTGGCCAGAAAATATGGATTCTGCTCAGGTAAGGCAAATGCTTGCACATAAGTATAGCTGTCAAAAAGGACAGCTGTTGCGCAGCCCTTGGATATACATCTGAGCCCTGTGGGTTTTCCTTTGGTCAACTGACTCCTGCAGTATATCAGATTTATCTATCATCAGTTGATCTGACTGATAGCTTGTGACTGCTGTGGTACCCTGGATGTTGTCAGTGCAAGAGCCTGCCAGCTGTGGAAATACAGGAGTGTAACTGCAGTACAGTTCAACTGAGTTTTGTCTAGAAACTCAGGGAAATTAAATCAATCCCAATGCTTTCTCCTTAGCTTATTGTCATTCCACACACATGTATTTCAGTCTTTGTGTGGCAATCCTAGCTGCCTGGTGGCATGGATGGTTTTCCTTGTGCACGCCTTCTTTCCAAGGATGCAAACCCTGATTCTATGTCCTTGTTTGCTGCATAATGTTTATATAAAATATGGCAAACCTCAGCAGTTCAAATACGGAATTTCATGGTGCTGAGCCCTCTTCTACAGAAGCTAAATGTAGAAACCGTAGGACGTTAACTCAATGTCCTCATATAGGAAAGGGTGCAGGTGCAGTTGCTGTAGCAGTATAAAAGATCCTGCTTCTAGACCAGCAACACCAGTTCAAAACATGGCTTGGACTGGTGCTGTGCATCCATGCTAGTAATTTGTACTAGGTTGGCTGTATCTGTGTGATCTCATTGGTCCATGTGCCCCTAGTCTGACAGAAGCAGGTATTCAGCTTGTTTTATTAGACCCTTACAAGCTACTCCACATGCAAATGCAAATACTTAATAAACAAAGCTTAAGGATCATATGATTCTTTAGATGGTAAATCTGGCAGTTCAGAGTTGTACACATATTTAGCAGATTATAGATTTATCACCGACAGCTAATCTTTTATAGAACTTTGGCTTAATTCCTTTTGTTAACTAATTAAAAAAAGAGAAAGAAGTTAAAGCTGTAATTAGACCTATTAAAACATGTATTACTCAATGGTCTATACAACTAGGATAAATGTATAATTAGGAGATTAGTCCAAACATGATTAAAGCTAGTCACGTGTCCTAGGCCATCAAACATTTATGTGCGCATGAGATTGAGAGTAAAGTCAGTATGAAAATGTGAATATAAACCATATCATACTTTACAGAGAAAATAAATGAACTATCTTTTGGCACATTATAAGTGTTTAACTCAAATAATAAAAGCTTTTTTCAGATGAAAGTTCTGGAAGGATTGTGTCATACCTGTAGCTTCTAGTAGGATAGTGACATTGACAACAGTAATCAGACCAGGTCCATCTGACCCCATGATCTATTGCTGCTGTTGCCTATGGTTTGCTGGTAGTTTAAGAAATTGAGAAGTTAGTAGGCAGTGCATTCCTGTTAGTGATCAGTGCATTCTCTGAGGCATAAGGATTTGTATCCTTTCCGAAACTCAGATCTGTTTTGAGGGATTTGATTTCTTTTTTCGTTGGGTTTGATAGTCTTCAAATTACAAAGTAGTACAGTCTTCAGCTTTGGAACTAGGGTACATTTTCCCTTCCATAGAGTTAAGAGATGGGGAGAACAGAGCAGGTCCCTTGACTTCTCTGCATCGCCTACACGTGTATGAGTGCTTTCTCTGTGTGCTGCTTTCTGGTGATGGCATCTCTTGAAGGGGAATTCTCAGGAAAACCGTGGTGGTTCTGGGTCTCTGTGAGCCACCATTCTTTCCATATATTGAGGGTTTATTGTATACTGGAATCTTCCCAGGCATGTGTCTCTTCAGCCCCTTTGTGGCACATACAAGTTGGAGAAAGGGACTCGGAGCACCTTTGCATCTTTAATTGCCCCCAGAGCCCATAGCAGTCGCATTGTATAGTTCGGATCTTCCTGCGATAACCGCTCTCTGGCTGTCCACACCCAGCTGGTGCTAGGAGCTATGCTGCAGCGTGGCTCTGGCTGCGAAGGTCCTTGTAGCACTTTAGGCAGAAGCACGGACAGGGGAGGGGGGTTTCTGCCTTACGGTCATTTGAAGAAAAAAACCATTGCGTCTCTCAAACCAGGAGATGTTGGCAGCTCTTATGGAGGTGCAGACATCTCTGACTTGACTGCTAACCAAAATTAAAGACATAAATAAATTGTTTGCTGTAAGAGCTCTTTGTTTCAAAAAATTTCCGTTGCAAACACTGACCCAGAGAAAAAGACATTGAGGTGTTGGGGCTGCTGGGCTTACCCTATGGAAAAGGAATACGCTCGGGTGCGGAAAGCTGATTTGGTTATTTTCAGTTTTCCTGCCAGAGTGAGAACTATTTGCACAGATGCACAAATTACAGGAGAGTTCCAAAGTAATGTAGAAAGGAATCAGCTTCTTTAATATATATCAATTTCTGCTTGGGGAACAGTGAAATTCAGTTAAAAGTCTTAGCTGCCTGTACTGCTTTTAAGCACAGATAATGCAGAGAAGAATTTGGCTGGTGTCAGCCCTTTTTGTCTCACTAAACTGCTGAGAATCCAGGGGTAGGACAGAGAGGAAAAAGCACTTGGGGGAAAATGTAGCGCAGAGGAAATGGTAGAAGTGTCCTGCCACAGCTGTGGAGAACGGTGCTTCCTCTGCACAGGAAGTACCTGACTTTCCTATGTGTTTATGGTGGTTGTCATGTTCACGTACACTTGGAGAGGGATCATGTTCACGTACACTTGGAGAGGGAGAGAGGTGTGCATATGGGGGTGTGTGTAGAAATGCACACACGGAAAATAGCAGTTGTCTGTATTGCACACATAGTGGGTTTGGGACCAGTTTCTAAGTGGTATGTGGTATGTCTGTGTTCCAAATGAGTAGCAGTGTAAGAATTTTGGCGTTGTTTTCTTGTTTGTATTTTTTTCTTTCTATATGAAAAATGAAAAGATTTGGCCTCTCTCTGAAAGAATGACTTTTTGTCTTGGGGAGCTACCCAGCTCTCTCTCTGCAGAGATGGTAAATACTTAAGTTTTATCTGGCTTATTAGAGGTGGAAGACTGGGGGTTCTACCTCAATGTAACAAATTGCTGCAGAATTTTGTGGTATGGGTTCCAATAGGATGCACACTAGCCAGAGATTCAGAAGAGATCTTTCAGCGGGATGAGAAAAGGCATTAGCTCTTTAATCTTAGATATAGAGCTCCAAAACCAGGCACAACACAGAACTGATTATAAATGATTCCCTAATATTGTTTTTGACTTCTGTGTGTTTTGCCTAGTTGTTACACTTAAACAGCTGCATTGTTTGTAGTCTTGAATATATCATCTCAGAAGGGCAATACCATTCATGTCTTTATGTAGATTATGCTTTTATAAGACTGCTTTTATTGCCAACTGAAGACTTCAATGTGGATACTGCTGCTTCAGAGAATGTAGTTTAAATATTAAACAGATATTTGAAGGGTGTAAGCATGGGATAAACCAGGGAGGAGGATTCGAGGAAGAACTGGGGGAGAAGAATGAACTTGTTACTTGTCGCAGATGATTTCATTGTATTGGGACTCTGATTCAATGGTATTGATGGAACCGAGTCACTCGTTACCACAATAGGAAAACTTTGTACAGTTTTCCTGCTTTACGCAAGCGTTGTAAGAGGAACCTTTTAACAGCATTATTTGGAGGAAATTTTTGTCCAGTGCATTCACTGGGACTGATATTGGCTGGTGAGCATGAACTTGTGTCATTTTTATGTAGGTATTTCAAATTTGAGGAACATCCAGTGCATTTGCAAACTTGTCATTCTACAGGTGTAACTAGCACTGTCTACATACTCATCCCAGGTCTGGCAGATGACTATTTTGCCTCTCACCCTCTCTGTGATCCACATCTGAACCTCCTAACAAGCCAAAATCAGCCTCCAGTTCCCCCGCTTTCTGATTCTGCATGACTAAGTCATTCAGCACGTTGTAGATACTGTTGCTCATTCCAAGTACATTGGTTACCTGCGCACCAATCATTGTCAGCGTATTTCTGCAGTGGAGTGGTTTAGCATTGGGTAATTGGCATAAATTGAAAAGCTTGAGTCACAGTATTGCCCTTTCTGCATACACCCACGTGTGTCTGTTACGTATGTGCAGCTTATGGGAGATATATGAATGATAGCAGCCCTGCGAACGCCCTGCCAGCAAACAAGGAACTGTATACACTCAGAAAATAGGTATTGATGCAGAATTTACGTCCAAATAAGAGGAAGTGAAGAGTGCGCAAAAGTATTTGTTTTGTGTGACTACAGGAATCATCAAGAAATTCTTTTCAACCAGAGGATTACAGTGAGGAAAACAATGAAAATGTGTCAGTGCTAGATTTTTGTCTGCTGATGGATATATTTACGACTGAGGCACGTGGCTTGATGTCTGCATGGCATTTTTCATGTTTGAGGATGAGAGCCCTGACTCTGGCTTAGCTTTGCTGTAGGGCACAAAGTCAGTCACTTCCCTGTAACTCAGCTTTTCCTGATCTGTAGAAGGGGAATCAGTAATTGCTTGTTGTTCTCAAAGCACTTTCGTGCTTAAGGACGTATCATAATCCCTACTGTTCTTCTCACAGATGATCTATAGAATAATAATAGTAAATTGAGGATTTGTAGAGATCACATTTGTAGAAATATATTTCCCTGTGCTTACAGTTTTCTGCAGTTGACTATTTAATTTCTGCGCCTGTAATTACTTCTGGGTGTAGCTCAGGCTGCTTAGATGTCTGAAAACTTGATTGTGCTCATGTATCAGGTATTTGGGCATCAAAGTATTGTACCTTATGCCTTCACACAGCAGCACCCAGAAAACTGCAAGTGGAGTGAAAGAGGTCAGCTTGAAAATGACATCCTTGCAGTTTACAGAAGTGTTGGCTGAAACAGGGAAACGGGGCATGAAAAAAATTGTTTGCCCATTTTAGGCTGCGTTGTGCTGAACGTGAAGTCCATCTCCTCGTTTGCTCAGAAAGGCACATAATTCCCTGGGCAGCGTAATGGCTTTGCAGCCTGTGCTGTTGCTGTTTGCCCTGTGGTACTGCTTACTGAGCACGCTGATGTTCCGGTGGTTCACAGTAAAGCTCGAGTCCTACCTCTTTGTAACTCTGTGCATCTCAGCTCAGACTGTAACCTGAGGTTTTTCTGACGTGTTCAGTTTTGGCTTACTCTGCCTTCCTGCTGTGAGGGGGAGATTCATGCTTTTTTCCAAGGCAAGTGGAGTGACATAGGTGCTTAGCACCTTTGAAAAACTTCCTTTATTCCGTAGCTTCTAATGAAGGAAAAAACTTAGAGTTTGGAGGTTTTCAGGTTCAACTCTTTCACAGCTTTGTAGAGCCTTTAGGATTTCACTAGTCTTAACATGTCCCTTGGCATGCTGGGGAGGCTGGGGTTGTGCTTGGCAGGTATTGCTTTTTCTGGATCCCAGAGCAGGATTCATGACGCTCACCTGCCTCCCCAAACCTCCTCTGTCAGTGCAGGTTGCTGGCACTTCGGCTTAACCAAAATGAGCTACATCCTGAGCATAGACTGAGAGTATCTTCTGGAGTGTCACTGGGTAAACATGTATTATTATTACTTTTCTTTCATGCCTATAAATCTTCACAAAATAAGTAGTCCCTTTCCTCCCAAGCAAGAGGCAAATGAGAAGAGTCTGAGGTTTCAAAATACAGATTCATACAGGAGGGTCACGTTCTAGTCACGTGGGTTTATATTTCCCTATTCGTGCAGCTTTCACTGTTGTTTATCCTGAGTTCAAACAGACAAGGGCAGACCTGCTAAGGTGTTTTCTTTCTTTTCTCAGTATTTCTGGCTTCTTGTGCTCTCACGAGGTTTGGTTGGCATCGGTGAAGCAAGTTACTCCACTATTGCACCAACCATCATAGGAGACCTTTTCACCAAAAACACAAGGACCCTTGTGCTGTCTGTTTTCTACTTTGCAATTCCTCTTGGCAGGTAAGTGACATAACGCTTCTTTCTTCTGGTTTTGGCTTTTCTCTTCAAGTTCACATGGATCTTAAGTTGCTAACGATGATAGTTCTTCTATCTCTGGTTGGAATGGTTTAGACAGGAAAATACTGTGAGCAGTGACTAATTAGTTGCAGGAATTGGAGTCTTTTTCTAGCCCTGTTACTGGTTCATGTGTGACTTTCGGGAATTAGTGGGAAGAATTTTTTTTTTTTACAGCAGTGGGGTGGAAATGGAATTGAAGTATTTCAGCTGACCTTTTTTTAGCATTATTAGATTAAACTATCATTTTGAATAATGTTATATTGGTTTTCTGAATCATTGCTTCAATTCGTTTGAGTTCTAGGCCTTCTTTAGCCAATGTCTTTCAGGTCACTGTGAAATCAAGATCTCTTAAGACACAGGGGTGAGTTTTCAGAAGTGGGTGAATGGGTACCTGCTTCTGTGTGACAGTCTAAATATCAGAGGTTTCAAGAGGAGTATGCTGTATAATATATGCAATTTGAAATTTTGACTTTAAAAAATTGTATTTGGTTTAAGCTCAAACTCTACCTAACCTTGAATTTGGCCAATCTGACTAAGTTTGGAAGATGCAACTAAGCCAGACTTAGATGACTTGGCAGTTGCAGTAGCAGTGGCCAATCCATTTTAGTGCTATTGCCTCTGAAACAGCAGTTGGAAAAATTGTGAAGTCTGGTGCAGAGAAGGCTGAAGAGAGAAACTGTAATGATCGTTCACAATCCATCTTAACGCAGAGCGGTGGAGGACAGTCAAGCCCATAGATGCTTGATGAAAGCAACAGACAGCCTAAGATTTGGAGTAGTTATTTCCTCTGGCACTTTCTTTCAGCTGAGTTTCGTTATCAGTCCCATGCAGTGTCTGATTGTTGGGAGAGGATGGAATCCATGATTTTTTTTTTTAATTTTATTTTTTTACAACAATGGCTGACCCTCTATTGTGATGTTGTAGGCAGGGTGGGTTCATGTAGTTTGCATACCAGTTCCCAGGACAACAGCCTGGGCAAAAGTGGCATTGTGGGTTCATTTCCAGCAGGGAAAACACGGGCAGCAGTTTAATCCCCGCCAACCCAGGGGAAAACTTTTGGTTTAGGGTGGTGCATTTTACAAGTTAGAGCAGTCATCCCTGAGATAAAACTCACAAACATCCATTTGCTCTTGAGGAAAAAGAGATAGCTAAGTCTTTAACTGGTGTAAAGAACATTTTCTTAAGAGGGTCAAGGATGCCAAGTATTTACATAGAGAATTCTGTGCAGTGTGGCTAGCAAGAGATGACAAATACTCATCCTGTTGAGCCTGATTCTGGGACTTAATTCTCTCAATATCCAATGGAGATTTGCATCTATGGTTTGATTTGGGGGCCCAGCTGTGTAAAACGCCCAGTTTGGGGGTGATTATAGATGGCAACCTCCGAAGCGTAGCAGACCGTTCAGTAAAGGCACGTGACGGCTGACACGTACTCCACAGCAGTCCTGGCAAATTTTAGCCAAGGTGATCTCAGCAACAAATGCAGCAGTTTTGAAAAAAGGATAGTCACATCCATTCAGTTCACTTTGAGAGAAGCATGGCTATGTTCATCTTTACTTAGTCTCTTTTATTAGCACAGTGTAATGCTTAGCATGTAGCTGAAGGTCCTGCTGCTCCTTTATCTTCAGAGGGGATTTCCAAGCTTCAGGTCAGACTCTCTTGCATATTCTTCTTGTTTTTTTTAAAAGCTTATGGAAAATGGTCTCTTCATGAGTAATTAGAACCAAGTCTTAGTAAGTGGCAAGAAAACATTTGATGATAGATTATGGTATGTCCTTGAAGGGCACTTCTTAACTGAGAGCTTGAACATAAAATGGTTAAGTGTTTGTACTAGTGCACAGAAGGGCCTGATATAGAAATTGAATTGGGAAATAAATTCTTTTTCAGGGTTTGTTTCCAACCACTGTAGATTGAAAGATCAGCTATAAACTTGAGATGATTGTCCAAATTTCGATTGGATTTGAGCCTTTTTAGATCAGCAGTCCTGGGAAGAGTTATGTATTAGCCACCATCAGCTTCATTCCACGTTTCTTTCTGTGGGAGAAGAGAGCCTAGGACACACAATTGGTTGTGACGTTTTTAATCTTTGTTTAAGAACAGCTATGACTGTGGTACTCTGACTCTCATCTTTGTATTACTTGCAGTGGCTTGGGATACATCACTGGGTCAAGTGTGAAGCAGATTGCTGGAGACTGGCACTGGGCATTGCGGGTAAGCTACTCTCAGTGACATCACAAGAACAGTTGCATTGGTTGGTCAGTGTTAGGAAGAGTTCTATTACACAATTCCTCAACCTGTTACTATGTATAAGAAGGTAAAGGTTTGGAAATTGCCTTTATGGATATTGAGTGCATAGCAGATGCATTCTCTAAGCAAATGGGAAAGGTATGTGGTTTTGGCTTGTTGTACTTGTTTTTTTCCCTGCCTGGGAGCAAGAATGTTCCAATCACTTTATTATCTGTCAGCCATGATTTCTCGATGGGGATGGGAAGATGAGGCATTGGCCTTAAATCAACTCCACAGTCTTTCAGTCCTCTGCTGTCAAGAAACTCTGAGAAGGGCTTCCTGCTTTGAGGAAAAAACACTTTGTTCCAGTTTCCGCTTGTTTTTCTGCCCTGAGACAGTCGGTTTCCTTCTCTTTTAACCTTTGGAGACCTTGATAAATGTGTTGAAAAGATAATACATTCCAATCACATACGCACAAACAGATCCTGCGCACAAAGATGTCTTGAAAGAGCTGAGAGGAAGTGGCCCAGCAGAACTGTTTTCTGACCTTTGGCGGTCTGGGTGGCATGAGCCCCCGTGAGGTGCATTCTCTGGCTCTTGCACTTCATGAAGACAATGAATCTCACGAAACTCAGGCCAGCACCATTTATACCAGCAGGTGATGAAATACATGGGTTCCCATCTCAAGCAAATGTGCCCTTCTGTGACACAAGCCATTCCCCCTCTGTCCAGCAAGGGTAAGCAAAGCCAGGAAAATCATCCTGAACAGTTCATCTGCACCTAGGAGAGTGGAGGGTAGTTCCCAGCTGTGAACCTGAAATGAAATGTTTAATAGCCTACAGCTTCACACCGGGAGGATGGCTACCTCATTCAGTAGCAGAAATACTGTAAGCATAAATTAGCTTTTGAGCAGAGGCCAGCACAAGGAATAAGAAACCCCAAAGCCCATTCTCCTGGTCAGCAGGCTTTAATGAGGTTGATACATTGGAGCACTCTTGTGTTTCTATCTGTAAAACCCAGATGATTCATTTGTGCAAAGAAATCCTCACTAGCATCTTTCTCTTCAGATGAAGTCTCCATAGTTATCCTGAGAAATCCAGGTTATCTGCAAGACCGTACCCCTTATGGCATCATGATTTCCACTAAAAATGACACATTGATGCATGATTCCCTGACCATGCAAAATCGTGGGGAATCTGACAAGCTCTGCACTTCTATGATGGTTGCTTTTGGACAGCATGGCTTAGTTTCTGTAGTCAAAAAAGCACATGTTGAAAGCTTCCAGACATCAGTGTAATGCAGCCTCCGTCCCTATGGCAATTATTGTGTTCTTGCAAGATATACAAGATTCCCCTAGGTGATGCTTCCCTCTGTGACCTCCTGTGGTCTCCAAATCCATGGGAGGTCAGGAATAATCTGTACTTCAATGGGCTGAAGAAGACAGAAGGGCACGTTGGCAAGTGGCAGCTTTGTCTCTGGATCTAGCAGTCACATCACTGTTTTGCTGGAGCATTGCTGAATATCAATGGATATTGTCCTGTTGGGGATTAAGCCTTTAGATGAAAATCAAAGAGACTTTAAATTATATGACCCTAGAAGATCTCAACATTTCCATTTTTTTTATCAGTGCTGTGTCTTGTGTTGAGTTTTAATAAGGTTAGTGTATCAGGCTTCATTTATCCCTGGATAAGGGATTTTCTTGACTTCCCAGTACTGAAATATTTTTGCCTTCCATTCCCTAGAAGAATTCTGTTTTTTTTTCATCTTTGGACATGAAACACTACTTTGTGTGTAAAGGCCACTCTCAGGTTATTATGGGAAGCTTTTTTTTTTAAACAAAATTTTATTTTTAAAATAGCATGTATAGAAGAGATGATAGTTCAGTGAAAATCCATGTTCCTGTTTTGCTAACGGAGTTATTTTCAATTCTGTCAATGATGGAATTTCAGTGTCAAAACAAAAATCATGTTTGTAGCTTGCAAAACACTGTGGGATCCTTGTATTTTTGTCTAGTGATTGGGAGAAAGGATTGGAAACTGGAAAATCCAGCCTGAATTTTCAATGTTTCTTGGTCTGCTGTACACTGAGGTAATCTGAGGAAGCTGCCTGAAAATTGGGAAGCCATTGTGGGTTGGCTGGAAGAGGGATGCGTGTCAAGCATGGATTTTCAAAGCCAGTGTGCTTCCTACATCCAGAAATCTTTCGCCTGGCCTCATGGCCCTGAAAAGGCTTCTGCACTCTCCTAGAAACTAGCTGCTCTCTTAGCCCAGCTGGGAGTAGGTTTCTAAAGAGTTAAACGTCACTGAAGAATGGTATTCAGATGAATCTTGGTATTTTAATAACACAAAGAAATGGACTGCCTAAATCAGAGTATTCTCAAAGCCGCATGCTTCCCGAGTAAGATAAGAGAGTCCAGGGAATGACAGGGAGGAAGGAGAGGAGCAGATGCCTCAGAGTGCTTGCAGATTCTGGCTTGCTGTAAAGAATCGAGTCGCTGAAACACAACTAATGTAATCTGCTTCTTACTGACTAGTCAGAGCAAACCCTGCTAACTCCTGTGCTAACTCCCTGTTCCTTTCTTGCAGGTATCTCCCCTCCTGGGAATGATAACAGGGACACTCATCTTAATATTTGTACCTGCTGCTAAAAGAGGAAATGTTGAACAACTTGGGGGACAGCTGAAGGCTCGGACCTCATGGCTAAGAGACATGAAAGCACTGATTAGGAAGTAAGAGCACTCTAGTGAAAAGCATGCTTTGCCTTTAATGCGAAACTGGAACATCCAGTGGCCTGTACTACTTAGCACTGTGAGACTGGAAAGCAACAACACGCAGGGAGTGGCAGGAAGTTTAGTCTGTGGACCTAGGAAAGAAAATCAGTTACATTTTCACAAGGTATCGACTGCAGTGACAATGACGGATTCCAACTTTTGCTCTAACCCTGACAAGATTGAGATCTAACAGAGGGCCTGCTTTGTTTGGCTCACGCTTCAGACAAATCAAGGCTTTTGAAGTGTAGAAATGGCTGCGTTCCTGTATTAGTTGTTGTGCCATTGTTGTTCAGATGCTTAGATCCTTTTTCTTCCTTGAAAGAGCCACTCTGCTGAGGCGAGAGAGAGAGTTAAATGCCAGAGCAATTTAAGAGGAGAAAATACACAGAAGCTTGCACTACATGGCAAGTTTAAATACATACGTTTTTACAACCCTATGTGACTGAATGTGCTTGGGTGCTTGTATATGTGCATGAAAGATCATGTGCACATGAGTGTTTAAGCAGCTGCTTCCAGAAAGCTTCTCTGTGAACATGCAAATACTTGCACTTGTGAATTCAGCGTTACATCAGAATTCTGATCAGACACTTGTGTCCTTCATTTTTAGAGCTGCTGGCTAGAATGCCTTCCTGGTATAGTCATCCAGTATCAAAAGACTATGAAAAGTGATGATGGTTGATTTGTCAATATGTCTGTGTTACTTTGTTAGTTTATCCAATCATGTGGTGGCATGGATGGGGAGGGAGAAGTGAAACTGGTAATCCAGGTAAACAGGGATATTACAGTGAAAGCCCAGTAATTCACCCATCGTATCTTACTGGCTGAGTACTGATTGTCTTCTGAAACAGTCCCATGAAAAATGGTCTCTTTGAAGCACTTCTGAAGAGTTAAGTACACTAGCATCAGTGGAGCATCATGTGTGAAGAAATATTCCGTGCTTCTTATTCTCCATTGCTTTGTAACTTGTATTATCTCTGCCCCTTGGCAAGAGACACTAGGTTGGTAGTCTGGGGGAACACTGTGATTTGTCACTGAAGCACTGGCTCCTGTTTTGGGCCTCCTGCTCTTTCACTTTTCCCACTAAACCTTCTCTTGGTTTTGCCTCTTGCATCTCCACAGCCGCAGCTACGTGTTCTCATCGTTGGCCACTTCAGCTGTCTCCTTTGCCACAGGGGCACTTGGCATGTGGATCCCCCTCTACCTTCACAGAGCACAGGTCATGCAGAAGACAGCAGAGACCTGCAGCTCACAGCCCTGCGGCACCAAAGATAGGTGAGATTCATACTCTACTGCTTTAGAGAGGGGGAGAAAAGGGAGTGGGGGTTATTTACTGGAGGAAACAGGCAAGTCCCATGGAGTCAAGTTACTAGAATGTCTGTAATTTCCTCCAGGTCTTTACAACAATGATAGGAAATGCTGGGATTGTAAACTAGGTTTTATTTCTTCTCTTTTCTTCATCACATGAAGTCAAACCAAGGGAGAAGCAATGACCTCAGCTCTGTCTTAGTTCCCAGGCTATAGCGCAGAAGTAGAAAAGAAGCTGCTATCTCTGCCTTGGAAGGTGTTTGGATTGCTGAGAGAGAATTTGGTTTCTGAAGACCCATGCCATTTTCTGTGATAGCAGCAGAATCAGCTGGCAGATTGCGTAGCCACAGCGGTGGCTATAATTCAGGGTTTGTCTGAGGGCTGCAAGGACTGACCCTGGGGACTTCTGTTTCTGTGTGAGGGAGGACTTCACTGTGTTTCATTGCGCTGTACACTGCTGTGTGTGCTGAGTTTTGCTGAAAAATGGTGCAGAGATCTGGGACACTTTGCGCTGGATTGCTTGATGTTCTACAGTGGTTTGGTTTTTCAGTCCCAGTTATATAATATCACATGCGGCACATAAGCTATATTAATTGTTTTGTGCTTTAACATGATGACACAAAACATAAAATGCTAAGAAAACATTTCTCCAGGTAAATAAAAGGTATGAAAAACTGCCTTTTGTCAGCCCCTTTTGCATTTTAGCTTGTGAGGGAAAAATAACATTAGGAAAACCTCCTTGCTCTAGCTGATAGAATCCCAGCTCAAGTAAAGTACTTGGTGGTTTGGAGTACCATCAGCTAGAGTGCCCAGCGGGCAGTCTCAGTCTATTCGGCAAAAATGCAGTGAGCAGAAAATACAACTCCAGTCAGACTGCCCATCTGCTGTTTACAAAGAGAAATTCTCCACTCCTTGATGACACCTATATTTTGAGCTGCCCTGGAGCTATTGTAATGTAGTTGCCAAAGACACTGTAATCCAAGTCCTGCACATACAATAGAGAGAATCTTTGCTAGCTCCTGACTCTTTATATTTAAAAATACACATTTCAAATATGTGACATAACAGCAGAATAATCTAATCAGACTTCTTTGAAGTGGTCTGAAAGGAGTTAGAAAGTCAGAATTTGGTGGAAGTCACTGGTATTTAGAGTCTTGTTAGTTTTCCTTTCCCTTAAGCTTCCTAGTCCCTGCTCTGTCCCTGATTTTCCTTTACACAATCAATGTGCAGGTTGTTACTTAGTTTTGGGCATACATAATTAGCCATACAATGCTCTTGGTAGGAAGCTCAATTCCACACAACGAAGCAGTATGAGCCCTTTGCCCCTCTGTGTGTGTTGATCAATGCCTGTGAACAAGGCTGAATTTTGTCTGCTGTGTTTTTCTTAATTTCAGGGGAAGAGTGCTAAAATCACAAGCACTCAGCTGGGAGCTCATTTGTTTTATTTTAAACTTGCAAAGCCAATGTGCAGATTTCCATTAATCAGTTTACCCTAATAATTTGTTCAAAGACCATGCCCGTTTTTGGGAAAAAGTCCAAAAGAAAAATAATGCGCTCTTTTTTTTTTTTT
>Ga0065711_1034034_pt1 | contig 24397 bp, 12 predicted proteins | sample Hoacrofraction12_FD_59098 | JGI IMG/M metagenome (GOLD analysis project Ga0065711, IMG submission 59098) | Hoatzin crop microbial communities from Cojedes, Venezuela - Epithelial fraction 12 v2 (version 2) | ecosystem: Host-associated > Birds > Digestive system > Esophagus > Crop | place...
TTATGGAGTATCTATATGCCCTCATACAAAAGATCTAGCAAGAGCTTATACTAGTTTCTGATTATCCCAAGTGTGCATGTGGGAGGGTAGAAAACAGGAGTGAGAAGACGACAAGCATGACTGAAACAAGTTTCCTGATAAATGGAATCTGTATTTCAGAGTAAATGGGAACTCTAATGCAGTATCATATCCACAGACAGCACAGTCTGAGTTTTGTTAAGCATCCTAAAAGCCATTCAGAAACTGTAGCTTCTGTCCTTGATGGTAACTCTTGCCTGTTCTTTACATTATTCAATTTACTGAATTAAACTGAAACCTGAGGGAGCGAGGGGCAGATGCAGGCAGTGCACATACTCCTTGATGTAGTAAAAGATCAGATTTTGCAATCCTGCTTACTCGAAAGGAAAAGCTGTGTCCACTTACTGATAATCAGTGTCTTCTCTGAAAAGAGATAGGCAGTTTATTTGAAATGAGTTATAAGGAGGCCTTTATACAGACTACTGAACATGCCTTCATTTCTTTGGGCAGCTGGCTGAATAAATGATATTTCTGATAAGCATAACTCATGTAAAGGAAAAATGAACAGAAACAGAGTGACAGCAGGGGTAATACAAGGGACATCTGCAAAAAAATGAGATGTTCATCACTGTTTCCCAGGCAAAGACACGACACAAAAAGTCCCCATCATTTTTTTTTGTTTGTTTTACAACTTATAGGCTGTATTTTACATATCGAGTTCCTGGCTATTACAATTTCCTAGCACTAACACAAGTAACTAAAGACAAAGCAAGAACCCTGCCCTTGCCAAGGAGCCCAGCGGAAGACCCTGAAGACACTGCGAAGAGGCTGCTGTGCCACGACGCCACCGGACAGGCGCGACCGCGCACCAAAGGCGTCGGAGCAAGCCGGTGGCAGGCAAGACAGCGGCACGGCACCGGGACAAAGCACGCCCGCGGGCAAGACAGACCCGGGTTCTGCCCACCGCAAGCACAGCCACGCCAACGGGATGCTCGGGCAATTCCACAACGCTCAGGGGTTTTTTATACCTTAAACTAATTCCTTGTACAAATCAAAGACACAGGTCAATCGACTCCGAATGGAAGAGAAAAAGTTCAAACGTTTCCCAAAGCAGTCCTCCACGGTTTAACTGCTGTAAAGCTTCTGACACGGCAGCGTGTTACATCACAACATTGTTTATTATGTGACTTTTTACAATACAAACAAAAATACAGAAATGCAGTATATGAATACAGCTAAATGCGAAATGGTGATGTTTTTCTTGAGGCCATATTCCCATTTCTAGTAAAATAAAGACTGCACACAGGTAGAAACAGGTTGGTAGTTAACTCCACAATTTTGCCTAGAAATGACCTACAAATGCGTTTTCCTGCTACTTACCATAAAATGTAAAAAGGGAGTTAAAGGAAAGTTTTACTCACTGGTTCCTACCATATGAAAGAAGCTATATTCTATTTAGGAGGGCCAATATATGGAAAAATATCTAAATTAAATGTTATTACAAAAAATGAAGCAGTAACGAGAACCTTCTGGCTAAAGAAGTTACTAAATGAGAATAGCATATATTTAAAGAATCCAAAAACATAAAAGGATTGTTATAAAAAGCTTAGGTGCACTGTAAGCCTACAACTTTTGTTTTTCCATGTGTACTTTTAAACAATGGAAGTGTCAAAAATAGGGTCAACTGTGTTAGACTAAATTACATTATTGTATACGCTGCACTGAATGGAATTCTTGTATTATAATAATAGAGAAGCATTGTTTGCATCATATTATGGCAATTTATCCTCACTAGAAACAGTCTAGAGTCCTTGCATTTTTTAATATCCTGTAAACCGTCGAACCACCAGAACACGATTGTACAACAGTAAAATGTTTTCTTGTGCATTAAAATGATATCTGTTTAAAAAAAAAGGAAAAAAGGTACTTAGAGCTGTTATTCTTCCAAGTACACAACACCCTAGACAATTCAAGGCATCTCATTCTCCATCAAAATTAAAAAAAATTGTCATGCTGTTTAATCCATTACTATGGATACAACTGGTGCAAAATTGGTCAAACGGATCCAACGAACACTGATGTCCAGGCTGGCATATTGGCAACTAATACATAACTGGTGGTCAAAATGATGCATTTAAAATATCTTCCCTTTCTTCTTATTCTTTTCCAAGGTTCTAAAACGATAGAAAAAAAGTTGGTTAAATAATGTTAAATAATGCATACATGTTCTGATTTAAAAAAAAAAAAATCACTAATGTACATCTTTTGAAAAACGCGTTTTATAAAGCTTTACAGGTTGCAGTACAACATATGAAATGTATGAAACTTCTGTACACAGTACTTGTACTGCATGAAGTCAAGCAATGTATTTATCACTAGATTTCGCCTTCCAAGGACTAGGAGAATTAATTAAAACACTTCCATTCTCAGAGCTTTAACTCTTCATCCCTCAGAAGTCTGATGCAGTCCAGCTTTCACACACATGTAATTTTTTTAGATAGTTCTAGTTACGTATGGATACAGTGTTTCTGCAGATTAAAATCTGCTTTAGAATCTAACAATCTTCCCAATATTTTTGATATATGCTCATTCATAGCTAAAATCAGTTCAAGATTTTTCTCTGCTTTTAAGTGACATTTCTATAGCGGTCGACCACCATTGACCACTATCAGCACAGAAACCGCCTTTTCACAGAAAGCTACAGAACATTTACTGTGAGCTGCAGGACAAGGCTGCCATTTACCTGGACGAATTCTGTTGTTCCAAAATACGTTGTTGAGCTTCCCAGTTTGCTTTCTCCTCCTCAAACTGGCGACGCTTTTCCTCTAATTCTTTGTGTTGTGCCTCCAAATTCTTTTTCATTTGCTCATTGCGTCGCTGCAGCTATAGAAAAAGTTATGAACAGAATCAGTAAGCACAGAAAACACAGCAACTTTTGGAGCTGTAGTAACCAACCTCAGCAACTATATTAATGCAAGAAAATACAGTATTGTAGTTTCTCTTCAGAGAAAGTAACTCAGACTAAAAACTCTTAAGGTTATAGTTATTGCCAATAACAGAAACAAACAGGGTATTAATCCCATAGCCTCATGTTAGAGTTATCGGAATACACCCCAAATGCTGCCTCATGTGGCAAAAAAAGGAAATTCAGGAATACTTTGATATTTGATGCAAATGTTAAGAAGCAAATCACAGAGCACTTGAGTATCAGTAATGCGTAACTTAGCAGCATCTTTGACTTTGTTTGGGGGGAAAAACCCCCAAACATTGATTTCCTCCTACAGTATTAACTACATTCAAGATCTATTCAGGAAAATATTAAGTAGATTAATTTATTCACTAATTAAATGAATTATTATTAGCATTATTGAAGGGAGTAGTCTACACTGTGAGAACAGGGTAAGATGTCTCTTCTGCAAGCTGATGGGACAGACTGACAATCCAATGCGTTGCATGTGAGAATGGAGACACTGTCAGGAAAAGTGACTCCTCCTGTGTGGTATAACAGGTTTTTGAGTCGAGTTAAATACAACTCTCTCTTTCCCCACTCTCTTGCAAGTCCCTGTCTTACACAAACCCTTCAAAACATATTTCCTTTTACAGATTGTTTTAAGTGCTTTAAACTCAATGTCTATTGCCTACTTTTCTGCATTGAGAGAAATGCAACAGAAATTCATAAAGTCATGAATGGTGAAGAAAAAAAAACATGAATTGCATGGACATTTAAAAACTGACATCACAGGACGCACTCAGTCAAGAAGTCATGAGATAATACATGGAAAACAAAAAGAAAGACTTTTGTTTGTTTTTCATGTAACAAGGAGAGTGTGGTGGCCAAAAGTAGAAATTGGTTCAAAAAGATGCAAGACAGAAATTGAGGAAGAACATATCTAGTGATTAATTAAACACCGTGATCCAGAAAAAACATCTAGTTTTAAAATCCTCAAATTGCTGACCAGGGTATCTTAGCATTTATATCCTTATCTATTTGCTTCTTTAAAAGGAAGGAAAAAAAAAAAAAATCTAGATTGATGTATTTCCCTCTAATGCAGTATGCCTTGGCTCCTTGCAATGCCTAGGCTGCCAAGCATTTCAGCTACCTTGCCAAGTTTCCTTACTTCCCCTCAAATTTGGAACCAAATTTTTTTCAGGAACTTTGATGGTTTTGAACTTCTCTATTAAGTTTCTTGTGAGAAGCTGCCTTCTCAAAACTTAATTTTTGACCTAAACGTAATTTTATAATAGTGTCTTAAAAAGATCACTTCAAGAGCTGACTGAAACCCATAAAAAACAGTTTCACTGTAAGGACTTTACCTGAGCATAAATTGTTAAATATCCTTAAAATTTATGTATGTTCAAATGACACTAAAATACTGATGACAACAACATATCCCTGCCTCTTTCTTAGTCTAGTAATTCTCATTTAGATGGATTTCTTATAGACATCATATCAAGTTCCGGAAATGCTTCTTTAATATGCAAAGCAAATTCTCACTACTACATTAGCTTACGTAAACCGTGAAAGTCTCAAGAACTTTTAAAAGCACAGAGAAGAAAAAAAGGCATAAAATATTCCAAAGAAGAGAGAGAAAGTGAGGGCGATTAAGAAAGTTAAGGAGTATTTTAACATACTGTGACTGTGAAAATAAAAAGAGAATGCACGTGAACATTAATTAACATTACATTTTACGTTTGGCCTAATACCATTTCAGCAACAACAACAAGCTGAGAAAGAATAACTGAGTTGTCCTTAAACATCAAATCTAACTATGGAATCAATTCCTAGACAGAGCTTATGTTGCAAAGTCTTGGCAAAAAGAGTAATCTCTACACTTGTTCAGCATCAAGCATATTGGCATATAAGACATGTATATTACCTCAGCTTCAGAGTCCTTCAGTTTCTGAACTTTTTCTTTGACTTTCATCTCAAACACCTGTTCCATTTCCATTTCCATTTTTTTCATTTTGGCTACGTGCTCCCTCCTTTCCTCCTCCATCTGTGCCAACGGGCTCCTGCCACAAATCCAGAAGAAGAAGTTAGCTAATAAGAACTTTTCTCCCTGTCTGTTACATTAGGGCATCTGTAAAAAACAAGATAAAAATGCTGAAGCATTAAGATAAACACCATCGCTGTATGCACCGCTACCTTAAATTCAATTTGTATTGTTATAGTAACTGTTTAGTTAAGCATTCCTCAGAGAGACATTTCATACAGTATCTTTACCTCCCCCACAACTGATTTGCGTTACATTTAGGTGAACAGAAACTCTTGACTTTCTATCTCTAGTAGAACCTGGTCATGGGAGAAGAGGAAATCAGTTACAAGGAAAAAAAAATTAGCATCTTCTAAGTGATCTTCAGGCGTGTTTCTTTCCCACTCAAATATATAAAAAAATTAATTGACGTAATAAAAATTTTAAGAGCATCACAGACAAAAGTCCCATCTCCTCTCTAAGTCTGCACTGTTCAAAGTGAGCCCAAGAGTAAGTTAATATTACGATTACGTTGAATGCTGTGGTCATACTTCTGAAGAGACAGCAACTTTGTAAAAAAAAGGGTTCGGGCAACTGAACATCAGTATTTCACAAAAGTGTTAGCTGGAAGATTTTTCCTTTAGAAAACTACTAATAAAATTAATGTATAAAAATAATACACATTATTTTTAACTTTTCTATACAGTTTATGGCAACTACTTTCCTGGATTCTACTGAAATTTTAAAGATGTATAAGCCTTCTATCGATACTATGGTGATACAGGTTTTAAATAGCAAGTTTCACATTAAATACTCCATAAACCAGGACGATTTTGATTTAGCGATGATTGCTACATACAGTCTTGTAAGACTTCTCTGCTGTTCAACAAAGAGCAATCAAAACAAATCACTGGCCTCTTGTTTCAGTTTTGAGTACGTACGGCTTAAAATGACGAAGTTTTAGCTGTCACGTTGGTAAAGATGAAGAACTGAATCTATTTGGAACTGTTACAATCAACCAGCAGAGGATATCTACTGTAATGTATGCAAAAGTCACTCAGACTAGCAAACTGTAAGATAGAGGTGGCAACCCTAAGCCCTAACAAAAACAGTATTTTTGCTTTCAATTCTTAAAAAAACCCCACAAACAACCAAAAACCACACAACAAAAAAACCCCTGTTCTGATTCAAATCATGCAATTTGCAATGCAAATTTGATTCAGAACTTGCCACTCGTTCTTAGAGGAACAGAAGTTATATATTAAACATCTGGTTTGACTATTAATGGCTCATTTTATCCCTCCTGCTTGCCCATTTTCACCAACTAACCATACCGTGAAAGTAATCAATGTCATATAAACTCAAGGCCACAGGAACTTTTTCCTCAAATACCAGCATTTTAAAGGTGACAGCTGGTGGTGGGTGAAGAGGAATAAAATGGCATTTCCATTTAAGAAAAGTAAACAGAATCTGCACCAATGGTTGCAAAGTTTGGACTGGTGAGTAAAATGCTGTATAATACACAGAACTGAAAGTGATCCTCAGTCTAATGTTCACTTGAGGCCTTCAAAAGGCCAACTGCTAGCAACTTTCGTCAAGAGAAAAAAAAAGGTTAAACACAGGTGGAGTACAATAATACACAAAAATATGAAGAAAATGAAAGAAGAGGTGAGTAGCAGTACTTGTAGAAGATAATCTGCTGTCAAAACAAGACTATTTTCTTGTTGTTACCTTACAGAAGTATAAAGTTCTCAAATGTATCTGCTCTTCAAAAATTAACCTAGGAAGTAGATCTGAATACTGAGGAAACATTGCTGCAGTTTCTACAGACTTGAAAGGGGAGTAGAACCGTCCTTCTACTAACAACCTAATAAACTAATGGGGATGTCATGCGAGCTGTAGTTGAGAAAGCGGTAAAAATCAGTCTGTGTAGAAAATTTGATAAACTAACAAGAGAACATATACAGCTGAGAGCTTTATAACACAGGTCAGAACTGGTTTCGTTAGGTTTTAAGTATGTGATGTGGGTAAAAACATCATCCTGCATTTCAGGATAAAACTATATGAGAGACACGAACAATAACAAGAACCGAAGAAAAAAACCCCCAGATTACTAAACAAAGATGTAAACTATTTAACTGATTTAACAGGATGTATGTTACAACAGCGCTCTAAATTTTGGTGCAAAAATTAAAAATTATTCTAGATATGCACAAAGTGGAACCTCTGCAAGCCAGTAATAAAATAAAACCATGGTCAGAAAAGATTAAAGTAACTAATTGCCCATTACAATGAAGACTTGTAAATTTAAAGACAAGGGTGAAAATTCCACTAATTCTTTATAAGCATCTATATAAAGACGATGGAGCTACAGATAGAAACGGAGGGAATTTCACAATTTATGCACTACTTCTCATTGTTCAAATGTGACCAAATTTGCCTTAAGGCTTAGCCAAAAAGTTTGTAAAGAGGATGGGATTTTACAGAGACATTTGTCACTGAAAATATTTATAAATTCCTAAAGTTTACATTATCACAGCTTTAGAACAAAAAAACACCTGCTAGGAAAAAAAAAAAACAACAATGCGAAGAGCGGGATAACAGGAAACTTAAATTTGAAACATTAAACAAACCCTTTTTGTGTTTATATTTGTCTTTTAAGTTTTTTGGAAAAATTTAAATGACCACTTACATGCCTTCAACTGTGTCAAATCTAAAAAACAAAAAATACAGAGGCTTAGCTTAGCATGCTTAAATAAAACCACAAAACCAAAAAGCAATAATTAAAAAAGTAAATTCATTATTAATAGGCTCCTAAAGCTAATTATGTGCTCCCCCAAAAGCGAATTTTTCACAGCAAAAGGAAAGACTTTGTTAAGACTTTCTATATTTATTTCAAATTCACTACACCATGTAAATATTAACAGAGGTTTGATGCGCAGGTACTTTCAGGAATGGTTTCCCCAGGATACGCGTGCTTTGAAAGCCATTTGAAGTATTTTAGTGACATGAACGACCACTTGCTCTACACAAATTTCGGGAACCAACGCCGTATCGAGGCTTATCTGTGCATTTAAGAACTGTCACCCAGTAAAGCGGGTTGTATTAAAACCCTGTGCTGCAAGAGGAGCACCCACCACCTGACATCACGGGCTGGCAGAGGTCCCACCGGCGGCTGTGACGTCGCTTCCCCAGAGCACCATGCTCATCCTGAGCATGCCTCGGGTCAGCGCTTCACTAAGACCACAGGAGGGAGAGGGAGAAAAAAAGCCTTTGGAAAACAAGATTCCGATCTGAAGCCTCACCATACAGTAAGATGGGCTTAATAGCATTAGAAGCACTTCACAGAACTCGCCAAGAATGGGGGCAAAAAGCGTGAGGAGTAGCCTACGCCGAGCAGTTAGAAGGACCTACGCGCCGTGTGTTTTGTCACCCTGTGTGACCAGGTTGTTGAACAGATCACCACATGGCTAAGGCTCATCTCTACAGTGTACAGTAGGACTTCCAATAAAGTCAGGTTGTACTTTTTAAATGCACTGAAGACACCAGCTTCATACAGCTAACTGAATACATTTCTCCAATTAAAAATTTAAAATTTCAGAGCAAATGTCAGTTCTCTCACATCATGTAGTACACGTGTGAAATTACAATTACCGCATAGTTTGAAGAGACAAGTTAGCCATATGTGTGACGATTACCCTTGACGTTTTATTTTTTAATGGTTAGGATGATCCTGAAAATTTGAAGAGATCAGACACTAAACCTAAAATACAGAAAAGGCTACGTAATCATGCAAAATACATGCTTTGGATCACTCTTAGGTCAAGGAGCTGCTTGTCAATTAGAGTTTCACCAACTCAATGGAGACAAATCGGAGAAAATTATCAACTGGACAGAAGAAACTGCTTCAGTTCACCTCCAGGGTATTATTAAGACTTGCAGCATATACTTCTATTTGGCTTCGTATTTGCATTTTTGTTCAAAGAAATATGTTAACAGTTGCATGAAAAACAAAGATCTTCGAAGGTCACAAAAACACAGCTGTTTCAAAGGTACAAGAGGTCAGTCCCTTCTCTAGCAGTTGCCAGCAGGAGATATTTTTGGAAAAGCACAAGAACCATGGCATGTACATCTCCTCTTATGTGTACCCTCCCTGCTGACAAAAGGACAGCAGCTTAGGAGTTTCCAGAGCCAAAGGCTGTATCTGTGTTTAACAGTACACTTGTAATGCCACCAGATAGCATCAGAGCACATCTCCATTCTCATATAGAGATATGGGATCCGTTTCCCATGGAAGAATCAGATTTCCAGAGGACAAGTCAAATATTGCTCCATTTTGAGACACAGACACTTCTTTCAAAAGGCAAGCAGGAAAGCATAAAATTCCTAAGGGGATGCACAGGTAAACTGTTAATATCCCTGCTTCCCTCTTTCAATTAATTTCCAGGGAGACACACGGTTATTAGGAAAATTCTTTCTATGCCGTTTCAACTATGCTGGATTCAACACTACAAAAACACACTGAAGCCGAAAAAGCATGCTAAAGCTTTAAAAAAAAAAAAAAAGCTGCAACTCAACATATGGATAAGGTAACAAGACAAGAACAGCATCAGTTGCTTCATAACCAGTATATGCATTCAAGAATTTTATTTATTTACTTAAGTCACCCTATGTTTGGAGAAACAAACTGTAAGGAAAGGCTCAAAATATTTGTTACAAGTTTGCAATAGATTTTGCCATCTTTCAGATGGCTGAATCAAACAAAGTGCAACAATTTATTTCTTCTCTTGAAAAAAAGAAAATCCGATTGCTAAGAGCAGCAGTTGTATTTATTCACTTTTGAGCTATAGTGTTCTGAGCGACAGATTTCTTATGGAGAAAATTGTTCCAAAAGGCAGGTTTACCTAGCAATGTTCAGGTAGGACAGCACAGTGACCCGAGACGGCAGGAGATGCAAAAGCAAGCATGCTTCAGAACGCAGAGTAATCCCAGACCCTCTTATCATAATTGTAGCTAAAAAAACAAATCTCAGTGATGCTATCAGCACCTGACTGGAGTGGGGGGGCGGGAATGAACAACCCGAAAAAAGTTTTGAAACCTTCTGGTAGATGCATTTATACAAAAATGCATCTTGTTAGGTTTGCAATATGGGAATTAAACAAAACCCCAAACAACTGTGTTATTCTTTTTAAGAAGAACGCAGAATAAACTATCCTTACCTGAACTATGTAACAGACTAAGCTTGTAGGTGCAGACTAACACAAATCTAAGCAGGCACAAACCAAAAAGTGGTGAAAGCATTATCACTAAAACTAAAATTTTTCTGTGTCAAAGGAAAACATACTAAGATTTGGAAAGGGATAAAAAAATAATGTTAACCAACACAAAAAATAAAATCAGAACAACTTCCTCTGATATATAAAATTAAAATGAAAAAAGTTTCACTTCTCAGTACGCTAGTAACAAAATACTAGTACAGTAAAAAGTGTAATAATAGCAAGTTAGAAGTCCTGGAAGAAATGCAGAATTTTCTGTTCTGCGCTACTGTTAATACACTATCACCTGAAAGAGAAAGATGTCTCAAGTTCTCGCACTCCAGCACATTTTCTTCTCTGATGCACCCACCTGCACTGTTTCGTTCTCAAATGTGCAAACAACCCTACATGCCCCCCACACCAATTTTCCACACTACCTCACTTAGTAATTTTAGTTCTTAAAACTCCTCTCCTCTCTACCTACAACATCACACTGTTATGAGGACAAGTGTACCTTGAGAAATATTTCTAACATACTTGCTCTATGCATTCAGAAGCCTTGAGACGCGAGTCAGGGATAATGTGATGGCAAGAAACATGACAGTGAGAAGTAACCACTGTGTTACGGACACACACATTTGAAGATTATTCTTTTTAAGACTTTACCTTACTACAAACTTTGTCTAAATGTAAGTACACTTTTGAAGAGTTGATATAACTGACATATACTATATTTTTTGTCAATGCTGAGGAGGAAAGCCTCATGTAGGCTCACACTAGATGAAACTAAATCATGTCCACTTCAATCATTCACTCATAGCCACTTTCAAAGCATTAAGGTAGTGCGGAATAGACACTCCTTTAGTGAAAAATGACTTTGTAGGTCTCATATGGATGAGAATAGCAGTTATTTCCATCTGATTTCAGGGATCTTTTTCAGGAAGAATAGCTATAATTTGGCATATCATTAGCTGAACAGAATGCTACTCTGTATTTTGGTTGAGAAATTTGTATTTAAACAAGGTACGAATAAAAAAGGAGTATCATTAATCACTAATTATTTAATTACTAATTATTGTTTATGCAGCTTACAAACGTAGAGCAGGAAAAATACTTCAGAGTGTAGCTATTCTCAAAGGCATTATAAAATTAAGAACACAGTAGAGCCTGCTTTTAAATCTTCCAATGATCTCATCAGGTTGGCAAACAACTTGCTGTCAGAGGCAATTAAAATGACATACTAGGGTTAAAAAACCAACAGCAACAACAAAACATAAAAACCCTGCACTGCAACTCTCCTCTCAGGAAAGACGACGATGTTGCAATAATTTCCCTGCCACGATAAGCAACCCTAGAAGTAGCCAGGGCAACATTTCAAAGATGACAGTAGTGCATCTGGATTGTCAAAGTTTCTAAACAAATATTAACCAGTTCTTCTCAAAATCATCCCTGACACAGAGTATTGAGCACTCATACCAAAAGAGCCAGTAATTCCAGAAGTAGTGTATATACCAAAATTGAAACACTAATGCACAAAGACTTTGCAAAAAGTACCAGTGGAAAAAAAAAACAACTTATAAACAGAAATACTAAATGTAAGGATTCTCTTCCGAACTAAATCTAACTAAACCACAGTTGTTTAACTTGTTCAGATAAAATAGTGTAAACCTTAGTGAAACAGAAAAAAACCAAATCATAAGTAAACCAGAAGTATACAGTGCTCAGATCAGAATTCAGTGAAGAGGCAACTGACTGGAGGATAAATACTAACAAAACCGCTCCCCCCCAAAAACCCAAAGCCAAATATCCCACTACACACACACAAAACCAACCAACCAAAAAAGAAAACAACAAAAAAAAGAAGCAAAAAAGATTAAAGTGCAATACAACCTTGACAAGAACTTACTTTGTTAGCTGCCCTTTATTTTTGTTGTTGTCAACACCGTTGTATGTAACAGCTGCCAGTTTTCTGCTTCTGTAGTTCTCATAATGTACATTGTTAGTGACATCCTTCAGGTCCTGCATATGAGTTCTGTCAATAAGCGTAATTATCAGCTTAGTGCAAAAATACAAAACATTATCTGAAAAATCAGTCCATGTTCATTTGAACTATTAAATTGTTTAACTAAACTTAACTAAATTATATCCCTCCATTAATGTCCTCTTCCCCACAACATTGTCATTCTTCCATTTAAATTAGAGCTGTCAAGACGGCAAAGTTGCAGAAATACCAGATTATTTTGCACTGAACTGTCTCAAGTTTGCAGTATTCCAAACATTAACTTACAGGACAAATCTTTGGAAAATTTGAGTTCTGTAGATAAAGCAAGTATTCACAGAACAGATATGAAAACTGTGTATTACTACTGCAGTAGGTGCACCAAAGCACGTCAGGCAAGAAACAACAAACAAGCCAAAACTTCCTAGTTTCTATCTGTCAGGTCTGCAAAAACTAAACATTAAGTTCAAGACTAAGATACAAACATTAGCTTCCTTTAATAATTTTCCCTCATCAGCTTGGAGAAAGGCAAAGCTTAATAATCAAACCAACAGTTTATACAGCAGATGTCACTCACTGAACTGCTGTGAGTATAGGACTTAGCATCTAACGCAACGAAGCACAGGCAGTCTTGCTTTTGACAACTGCAGCACTGAAAATTGAAAAAAAATGCCTACAAGTAACTACATCTCAGCACTAACAGACAACTCTAGTTCCTACAGTTTGTCACAATTTTTAAGAACAAGTAATCAGAAAGCAAAGAGAACTATTAAAAAAAAAAATCATCACCACCACCACTGCTTGCTAAACACGTGGTTAAACAAGATAACACAAACTGTAAAATAAAAATATGGGGATTAATATGAACTCTCCAGCTCAAATCCTTTTTTCTCCAACACAAGACTTTCCAATCTCTCAGACATACTAGAAAACTTAATGTTACCTGTTAGTTACTTACCTTATCAACATGTTCCTCAGAATTGTGAAGTCACAGTGTTCACCGTTTTCAACTACAGAAAGAGGTAAATTTTTGTTGAGATGCCAACCAAAATGTGCCTTACACACAGGTAAGCCTTTCAGATGTCACCCATCTCCCACCTCCATTCCACCAACAGATTACTTCCAGCCTTTCTTTACTCCAACGGTACGTGTGTTAACAGTAGGAGAGCACCGACAATGTAACTGTATGAATATACCTTACCAGCAAAGTTCCTACACTCCCCTAAGCCACACTGGCAAACTGTACTCTCAAGTCAGTACAGCAAATTAAGCTACCACAACAGAAGCACAGTTTTGCCAGTTTAACTAACTTTATGATTCTTTGGAGGCCCTGCCCGCATATCTGTATAATTAAGTATCAGACACTGACTAAAGACCTCAGCCTAGATCCAAAACCTTCAGTAGACAGACTTAGTGCAATCTATTTCTCCCTGCCCCACCAAAAGAGTTGCAAAAGTCTTCATTGAAATTTTAATGGGGATTTAGTTCTTTCTTAACTAAGCAAAGGAATGTTGTATATTTGATGCGCCTGCCTACAGACCCAAAGAGAGCATGGGCAGCTGTAATTAGATGCCACCTATTCCACTGTGCCTATCACCCCGTTACCACAGAAGAGGCTGATGCTGTGAGTGGTATTTCCCTGACAGATAACAAAATGTCACTGGAGAAAATTCATACCCCAGAACTCTCTGGCGTGCAGAGAGAGAAGGCAACACACAAAGCTCTTAGGACACACACAAGAAAGGCACGAGGCAGGTTCCAATGTGCCCCTGGAGTAGAGATGGACATTTTCATGGGAAGGAGGAAGAAAAACAAGATGAAGGAACTAAAATAACCCAAGTAGTTTCAGTGAATCCTACAGCAAAGTGAAGCATATAGTCTCTTCGTGTGCTCATCTTCTATCTGCACTCCTGCATTATTTTATTCCATGGTTTTACACAAACTGGTAAGTTCTGCTCAGATAGTATCTGAAGTCCTGCTCCCAAAAAAGCACCATCTCTGAGTATCCTGTCCTTAGCTAACAGACACAGAGAGGTTCCGTTTTAGTTAGGCTAGTTCTTCCCTTCCAAAAGTCGTACAATCACATGAGTGTGAAACATTTGTGAAGTTTGTTTTAAAACAAAGAAAAGCAGCATCATTGTGTACATCTCTGAATGCTAATACAGGAGCCTTAAATAAAGCTTAATCCTCTCTGGTGCAGCTGGTTTTTACTTTCTGCCAAACCTCATTTCCTGCCAAACATGCACTTCAAAGTGCTACAGCATTTCTCTTGAAAGTATTGGTCCGTACACTGCTTGTTCGTTAGGGGGTTTTTGTGGTGTTTTACACTGCATCAAATTTATTAGTCCATTGCCCTCGGAAGGCAGAAACGGTGAGAGAAAAAAAAAAATCTTCTCTTTATTCAGTACATGCACACTACAAGGAAAAAGTTCAATGATCATGGAAAAGCAGTTCAATAGTGATTATTTCACTGTACAGCATGGTGCAAGCCATGTCACGTGCCATTTGAAGTATAAGTAAACGTGTTAAAGAAGCAATAGTTGCCAGAAGAACATGCAGTTATCTGCAAGCCTCTATAACAGCAGAAGGTAAGTTTTAAATGAATTAAAAAAATAAAGAAACTATCAAAAGTATTCAGTTCGTTACCAGGTACCTTGCTGTTTCTACACCCCAGCAATTAAGACTCAGATATCTGTTTTGGGAAAAAACACTAAATTCTCCCAGGAACTTTAAATTGAATTTACGCTAGTCAAACTGATCAAATTAACATTTATAATGTGAATCATTTAGAAAGAAGAATTTAAGAGATACATTATTTTTATAAGCAGAAAATCAAAATAATAATGCTAGCAAACTGTCATAACCTAAGTCTCATCACTAACTGCAGTAAGTTACTACAGGTTTTACAACTCCTCAGTGAGGCTTCAACAGGAATCTGCCTGCAAAGTTACATGTTGCTGAACCTTGACCTTGTTCCAAGACCATCAGAATAACAAAATGGTATATTCATTAAATTCCCAGACCAAAGCACGTTAAAATTAAGCATTTCAAATACAGACTAATGTCTAGTAAGTGTTAAATGGATAAAAAGCCTTACCTTCTGCAACACCCCATGGATACTGCCTTCCTCTAACTCTCTTGCCATTGACTTCAATGATCGTATTACTACCTACTACAGCAAGAGGTAAACGGTCCTGCAAGATAAAGTATTACTTTAAAAATCAAAATTTCTACTGCCAAAAGATACTGAAAGCATGCCTATGTATAAACTTCACATGAGCTAGTCTGGTGCTATAACACCGCAATGCAGCTTAACCGAAGTGCAAGAACAGTTCTGTTTATTGACCTCTGCCTAGTTTAATGGCATATGTATACACACACCCTCATTTGAAATTCCTTACACTGTTGTATTCTGTAAATCTAGTTAAGAAACAGACATTACTGTTACTTAGTGAGCTAAGCAACAGGCAAACTATTTCTTATTTACTCAATTGCACAGTAATTATTGATCAGTTCATATTTCCACTGGCTACAAGGACTGTTACTTCGACTCGATCTTGTACCCGGTTTTCAAACGTTTGGCAAGGAACCACTTCAAGTTCTTGTTTTCAGCTGAAGCAAAAATCCCTCCAGTGTAACAAGCAACAAAGGAGCCAAGAGCAGCTTCAAGTAGCTGAAAGGAACAGTGTACAAAGCTAAGTATTTTGGACTTTTGTCCTTGCTTTCATTCTGCTCTTCTCCTTCAGGCTTAATCCCAGAATATCATCCATTTGTGCTATTTGTGTTTATCTATCCTAGGCAATTCCCATAGTAACAAAAAAAATTTAAAAGCTCTTACAGGCTGTTAAAGCTACTGGACAGAAGCAAGGCTCAAGAAAAGTATACAAGATGAACTCCAACATAAAAGAACAAACCAAAAACATGAGTAACCAAGAAAAAGCCTTTCAACAGCCTGACAGTCCTTTTGATTTTCTTTAGTCATTTGTCTCCATTAATGTTTCAGTATATCAATTAGACAGCTATTAACTGTAATGCATACACTCTGTGCCACTGCACACCTCTGTCGGAAAGACAACCCTTGCCTCCTTCAAAGCTCAGCATCAAACAAAATGCAGTAGGTGGATTAAAGTCAAACAGGGATGGAATAAAAAGAAAGTGATATTTTAAGAGTTTATTAAATTAACATGTCATATAGTACTCTCATTCTGAATTTTAGCCATTGAAAGACTTAAGTCATCTGTCAGTGTCACTCGTTGCCTCTGCTGAGTGACTCTTAGAATAGCTTTACATCTGATTTTTTTTTGGTGGGCTCTTCATTAATGACAAAAAGGTTTTCACTCTCTACCCTTCCCCTCACCCCAAGTAAGCAGTTTTTCCAAATGAAAATTATTTACCTTTATCTTTTTAACAATCTTATTTTCCTCTTCATCATCTGTTTCTGGAAATTCATAGATTTTAATTTTGTGTTCTTGGATTTCTTTCATTATCTAAAAACAAAAATATGTTATTAGTTTGAGGAATTCATACTTTGTAATAATTATTCTTACTGCAATCTGATTCTCCCCCCTTTTGTTTGATATGCAAGATCCTTGCATATTAAGTTGACTAAGCTACATCACAAAGCTTGCACGCTTAACAGCATCAGCTGACCCCAAGGCACTATTAGCATGACTGTCTTTCCTTAGCCAGTCGAAGACAAGATCACAGCCAGAGCCTCACAGCTAAGAGAATACTATCCACCAATACAAGGCAGCAAAAACAAATGGCCGTTTTCTACAACGGAGCAAACAGACATTTACACTAATGGGAATCCTACCTGCACATGCAAAAACTAATACAATAGAGCTCAATTGTGAGACTAGTCTAAAAATTTGAATCCCTTAAAAAAGAAAATTTGAATAGATAACTGCAGGCATACTTCAGCCCTTTAGGTTTCCACAATAGCTGCTGCTGTCACTCCTATTCTCTTGTTTCTAGCTCACCTGAGCATCAGTTGCTTGAAGCAGGATCACCTGCCTATTTGAATAAAGCTCGTGAGTGATGGACTGACTCTAGCAGCTAGCTGTGTTGAAAAGGACTTGCAAGCACTAATGAAAATTGAAGAATAACTGACAGTGTCATCAAGAATGAGACTGTACTGTTTTGGTGTTAAATTTGGCTGAAGGGTATTTTTAAAAACAAGCTGATTAGTTTTCCAGAATTTTAGAATGGAAAAATATTAGATCATTTAGCTGACATCTACGCTGCAGAGCCCTGGGAAATATTTCTGGTTCATGGCTTTGCAATCTTCTAAGAACATGACCATCCAATTCATGACTTATTTTCAAAGTTTGATGTGGGAAACTCTCCCCTATTAAAAAATCCACTCACTGATAAAGCTGCTTATATATTAAGAAATATTCTGCATTCTACCATTTTTTCCCCCTTTACATCAAAACAAACCATGAAATGCAACCCAAACAGACTTCAGGTGTACAGCGCCTTGCTTAAGTTTCTCGTAGGCAGAAAATGTTCTTTAATTTTTAGTCGCAAATCAAGAGTTTTGCACACAACTTCTCTTAATGCAAACTTCTTTTCAGAACCTGTCTTCTTCTAAAGTAGGACTGGACACAGCTCAATAAAACAAACTTCATGCCTTGTCTTCTCCTGTTCTGGGGCCTCTTTATTCTTGTCATACAATACAGCAAAGTCTATATGTTCTATTCTGATCGTGGAGTTGAAATAAAACGTAAACAACTTGGAGACATTAATACCAAATTTATTCTAAAAATGTAAAGAAATTATATCAGTTGTATCACTGTTAGAATTATCTCACTATCTTTAAAATGTATTATGACAGCCCAAGACTGAACAACAGATGTACTGATTCTTATCTAACACCTGAGGCATCTTTAATAAAGTACATCAACACGAAAGTGAATACCACAATACAATCGATAATACTGTAATACTGTTAAACACTTTTTTTTTTTTAAACACACAACTTCTGCTAGGCTCCTAAATCTTGAAAGCTCCCTGCCTCCCTCACTGATTTTTATCTCAGCAGTGAATTATTTCACTTGCCAAGAATCCTACTACACTTGAAACCTCTTCCCCTGAGGACAGAAACAAGATTATTTCACCAAGAAATATAATTAAATCTAGAGATATAAATTACCTAGATTTGCTTTCTCAAGTTGTTGCTTCAGGGTTTAAACTTTGGATGCAAGAAGTTAAATCTCGCCATTTCCACAGGGATCAACCTACTAAATTATCCCATGTTGTAAATACTAATCTTTCAACTCACCTGTTTTTTAAACTGTTGGCATTCCTCGGGTGTAAGTGTGTCGGCTTTGGCAATAAGTGGAATGATATTCACTTTTTCATGCAGGCGCTTCATAAACTCTATATCCAAAGGCTTTAGTCTGAAAGACAGCATTAGAGCTTTGCAATTTATATTAATTAAACAAGAATGTACAAATGATTTGAGATTTGTTCTGACAGCTACTCTTAAGACACTGATTTATGAGTGACAGATGCTTGAATGAAATTCAAAAGGTTACCTGCAACTGCTTTAGGAAATCCCCTAGAACTGTATAATACCGGACGAATATTAGCTAATATTGCTAGCAGTCATGAGACTTCTACTAGCCGAAATTACACTAATTGAAGCAAATGATAAGAACCCTCCTATGACAGTAGTCCAGCTCACGTCACTAGCTGGCAGACAGTCCCATTTAAAGCCAGAGGGGTAAGAGTTTACAGTTGTGAATCGCACTCTGTTCACATATGCAGTTTCTGAAAGTCACGTTTATTTGTATGCTTCTTCCTGAGAGCGAGCTATAAGATTTTTTTACACATTAGATTGATGAAGACGGTAAACTCTGTGGCCTGTATACAGATAAAGTAGAAATAACTCATCTCTAAATTGCTATGTGTAACAAAAAGACCATTATGAAAGTGGATGACAATGACAAAAACTAAAACACCCACCATATGGATATATAAAACCACCCATGTGGATCAAAGTGGTCAATATTTCCTGCTTGCTGAAGTAAAGCCAAAGAGGTTTTGACGCATTAATACTAAAGAATTACAGGAAGTTTATTTAGGCTTAAAGGATTCATTTAAAGGATTTAACAAGATTATTTCTCACATAAAAAAATAGGATTAGGAACACTAAAACCAGATTAATTTGGTAGTCAAATTTAGCTTCTTCTCCAAACCATATATAAAAGAATAAAGAAAACGTTAAAGAACATCTACTTAACTTGATTTTAACATTTTCTACTTGCCACTGAATTTCTCAGCTTCCCAACATGTTTCCATTAAATGTGCTCTTAATCTAGACATGCATTAATGTTATCTATCCATTCACCTTAATATGTTTTCCCTCTCCTTGCTTCAACAAGTTACCTAGGGCAACACCAAGATGAAGGGCAGTTGCCAAAGCAGAATAGTTCAGAAGGACAACAGTGGTCTCCTCAAAGTCTTGAGTTTTTAGTGGAGGCTGAAGCTGGAAACCTTTACATAAAGATCCCAGAATTGCAGAAAGAGGCTGCAATTCATTATCCCCCCCACTCACTTATCTGGAAAGCTCCTCCTGCCCCTTCACTTGCTCCCCCTACTCCCACATCAACTACTCCATCAGTTCAGGTGTTGGTGGGCATACCAGTTGGGATGTGTTAAATGGAAGGACCTAGCCTACAATTTTTTTCTTTATAAATTGTAACAAGCTGGCTTTTGTATTAAGTCATAAGGACAAACAGAATTAAGTTCACCTACAAAGGCTTTAACTCAATGTAAACACAACTGTGCATTAAGAGTGAAGAGTACACTACCCAACGGGTTACACGTGCTGCTGTCTGCACAGGAAACGTGACCAAAGACTGCACCGCCACAAAAAAACAGGTAGGAAGTGAGCAACGTCCTTTCAGAGAAGACACTATCTTAAAAGAGGAAATGAATGCTAACAGCAGCACCAATTTTCTCTGTGTTCCATTCACTTCCTTAATTAGATGACAATTCCAAGCATTTACTCCAGTAATTGAAAAACATTACGCAAATCTAGCTCAGCTTTACACTTCCCTCCCACACCCCAAGAATAACATGAAATACCTGTACAAGGAACATACTCTTCCAGCTTTCAGCCTCACAAATTTAGTGACCAAAGCTTAATTTATCCGAAGCATTACCTTTATTTCTCCTTACAAACAATTTTTACCTCCCACTGGTTTAGAAAGTTTTGACAGAGAGAAGGGAGTTGTGGAGAGAAGACAAATGTTTTTTGAAGATTCTGAAAGTTAGCTCAAAAAAGATTAACCAACACACAGAATGGATCATCTTCCCTTTATTTAAATGACATTTTGATTTTGCACACTAGTAAAACAACGTATGCCAACGATGCAAGCGTTTGCATTTAAAATTGACACGCATGTTGAGCAAAACTGACATTACAAACACATTAAACAACAACAACAACTAAATGTTTAATTAAGGCAAGTCTACCTAATAAAAACTCTTCTCCACCCCCCCAATATTTCTTTCCAAATTTGAGAAGTCTCTGTCTAGTTCAAAATGATTAGAACCATTCCAATCCTAGGTACAGAAGCTGAGTGTAATAGTCGGCATTTTTCACTGCCTGAGGAATATTCCTCAGAATTCCTTCAACAAGTTTTACTACTTTTGACCCACACAATAGAATAGGTAACTCTTCCTCCTTCTGGTCTTGAAGGTATAACTTAAGAGTCTCTGACAAATTTAGTCAGTTATAATACAACATTAAAATGCCAAGAAACCAATTTCAGACATGGTCTATCTGCATCTAACACACCCTGGAAATGCAGTTCTCGCTCTCCACCACTAGATAGAAGCCTGATCAAGTTAAAAAGTAAGCAAGGGTGGAAGAGTCCATAGTAACTGAAAAAAATCCAGAATGCCTATATTGGAATTGTCACTAGACAAAAGATTACACCCCAGGTGAATTAAAGCACACTTATAAGGATGCATGAAACTCCCCATCTTCAATTTATCATTAAAAACAAAGGGTGGGAGGAAGAATGGAAAGGAAACATCTTGTTGCTTGAAGTGCAGACCAGTTTCTCCTCATGTGAACAAAAGACACATAGATCACAAATAGACCTGGCACTTATGAACACCTGTTTATTTTTAAATCTTCTGTTTCTTCTTGTTATGTAATTAATGGGCAATCATATTTCCTGGTGTTCTAACTTATCACTTGTCTGGCTTGCTGATGGTTCACAAGCCAAAGTAAGCTCATCTTTGAAATTAGGCATGGTCTGCAGGCCATTAAGAAAATCCTATTTGGAACTTTAAATGACTAAGAGTGCCAAATCTGGATGCTTATATGAGATAAAAGACAAAGAAAGGAAACGTAAAATACACCAATACAAACCCATGTCCTGAAGGAGCAATGAAGTATAAACAACACTGCACTCTGTTATCTGGCATCTGACGTCTGTTCACTCGAGATTCTGCATTCAGGTAGTCCTCAAATTTACTGTCAATGTAGTCGATAACTGGCTGCCAACTGCAGAGGTTACATGAATAAAAACCTGTAAGTTACACCATTTATGTAAAACAGTCTGTCTCTGCTAAGAAGTAGATGTCCACTATTTCCCCACAGTTTTTTTTTTTTTTTAAAAAAAAAAACCATTATGATACTTCAACACAGCACATTTTAAGTGACCAGCTCCTCAACATACAACCAAGTTACACAGCTCTGAAGACACAATTTGTGAGTTCACTGAAAAACCCTTTCAAACACAATTACCTTCATTGTAATAGCGTTAAACAGAACACTTAAGCACAGTAGCCAAAGGAATACGCTTTACTGGTCACATCTTGTGACAGCACAGAAGTTGGTTCTGCCACAGTGCATGCATGGATAAAGAGCTAAATGTTCAATTCACTTTAAAGGGAAAAGCTGACAGCATTTCAACCGAGTTATAAAGGTACATGGAACTATAGTATTTAAAGTTTTCAGCTAACTGAAAATTTTAAAAGTGTTACTATTTTAACTGAAGATCGAAGCGTGCATTTAAGAAAATGTCACAAGGTATTATCTCTCTCACACACACACAATAAAATTCTGAATTATTGTGGGAGAACACACAAAGAATGTCTTACCAATTGCTATTATCCACAGCATCTCCAAATCCTGGTGTGTCAACTATTGTAAGTAGTAACTGAACACCACCCTCTTTGATTAACACTTTTGACTGCTCAACCTGTAAAATGAATAAGGTAAGATGACATTTTTGGCAATTCAGTCACCCATCTTGAACACTGGGAAAAGCATTTGATGAGTAAGAAGTCTGACAAAGAATTGCTAACTGCTTCAGAAGCATACTGGGTTGTGTTTTGCTTGTGAAATCCCAATAGTTTGGTAAGCTTTTTTTGTTTTAAAGGGTCATAATTTAAATAAAGTCAGCGATAAAAGAACCAAAGTATATGGGATATCTTAATATTTTAACTATCAAAACAGGGAAAACTCTAACCAACAATACTAATGCCAGTATTAAAAAAAAAAAGCTATCCAGACATTCTGATAAACAAGGCATTATACCTGATGAAATTGTGAACTTTGGTCACTTCCAAGAAAATTATACTTTTCAAAACTAATCCTCCCCACCCAAGCACCTTAGACACTACATTTCTAGTCCTGTTAACATATTTTTAAGAATACATATCTTCTTCAGCCAGTACAATGCTTGGGAAAGGAATCATAGAAAGTGATGGTTTCCTGTTACAAACAGATTGCTATTGGAAAGTAACACAATCTAGCTGCAATCTGCTAAGCTAGACCTCATGTGACCATAATGGATTGGTTCCTGTTAGCTCAGGTCACTGATGGAAACCTGGTTCAGAAGGCAACTGCATCAGCACAAGGCATGATGCAAGACCTGGGTGTGGGAACGCGTGCCTTGAGTTGTGACCACCCATCTGCAGCACAGCTCAGCCAGCCTGCAGTAAGCATGTCAAACAGATGAAGCACGTCATGACAGAACATTTAGTCTGAAGAACAAATGGACTGCTACCTCCTTCTTTCTACTAATATCTAAGTAACCACTGATAATGCCAATGTCAGGTGTATCTGCCTGAGAACGTGTTGTACCAGTCTCATCCATAGCAGTAAGAAATGACAGACTGATGTTAGCATGTTAGTTCTTTGCACTTGCTCACACATTTAATCATAGGGTTTTTTCCCCTGATATTAAAACGATTTCTATTAAATCATGAGTGACACTGTCTTCTAGATATGGATTCGAGCAATCAAGCGCACAAGCCGTTTTTTCAGAGCCACACACGAGTTGGCAGACATTGATGTCACCTTGCTGTTCCCTGCTTAACATTTCTCCAGCCTCCTGAACCCTAACTAGGGAGAAAAAGTTAAATATAACTAGATGAACACCTGCAAGAACATTGATGAACTTTCAAAGAAGAGAAACTTGGATAATAAATGCTATCTGGACAGCCTCTTGACCAGCTGAATGTTTGAGAGAGATCGTATCAATCCTGCTTAAGTGCTTGCAGATCGCTTAGTTACGTAGGTGAAACAGTCTCAGAGCCACACCTGAACATCACTGTAAACACTTTGCAATCACTGGTTATGTGATGCAATGTAAATCTATCAGATAAATTAACACTCTGCAGAAAGTCAAACCAAATACCTCTTGCGCAAGCAAAACACTGATTCTAATCCAGAAAAGAATATACAGAAACACAGAAAAGAGTAACTAACTGCAAAGAAAGCCCCATATTTAATCTCTGAATATGCAGGATTCTATTTTTATCTGCTCATCAGTAGGGAACCTTTCTGAGCCAGATCAATGTCTTTCACTGCTAGGTCTCAGAAAACTAACTCAGCTACACTATGGCTGCCTACACCATGCAATCATCATGAGCTGGTTCCTCACCTCTCAAAGACAAAAAAAAAAATATATCAGTAAGGCAGCTTCAAAAATCAAGAGTTCCCAACACTGGGCTACTTGGATGCTAGTCACAGAATCACAGAATGGTCAGGGTTGGAAGGGACCTCTGTGGGTCATCTAGTCCAACCCTCCTGCCAAAGCAGGGTCACCTACAGTAGGCTGCACAGGACCTTGTCCAGGCGGGTCTTGAATATCTCCAGAGAAGGAGACTCCACAACC
>Ga0065711_1006555_pt1 | contig 24393 bp, 16 predicted proteins | sample Hoacrofraction12_FD_59098 | JGI IMG/M metagenome (GOLD analysis project Ga0065711, IMG submission 59098) | Hoatzin crop microbial communities from Cojedes, Venezuela - Epithelial fraction 12 v2 (version 2) | ecosystem: Host-associated > Birds > Digestive system > Esophagus > Crop | place...
CGCTGGACTCTCTCCAGTAGCTCCTCATCTTTCTTGAACTGGGGAGCCCAGAACTGGACACAGTGCTCCAGATGGGGCCTCACTAGGGCAGAGCAGAGGGGAAGGAGAACCTCCCTCGACCTGCTGGCCACATTCCTCTTGATGCACCCCAGGATCCCACTGGCCTTCTATTCAGCCAGGGCACACTGCTGGCGCATGGTCAACCTGTCGTCCACCAGCACTCCCAGGTCCCTCTCCGCAGAGCTGCTCTCCAGCAGGTCCGCCCCAGCCTGTACCAGTGCATGGGGTTGTTCCTCCCCAGGTGCAAGACCCTGCACTTGCCCTTCCCTGTGCAAAGGGCAGAAGAAAGCCTAGTTGCAGGAGCTCCATGTTTTTAGAATTTAAGGGCACTGAAAAACATCAGATCATTTATTCTGATCTCCTCTGTACTGCAAGCATTTCACCTTTGTAACCTGAACTGAAATCAGTAATTTACTTTTGATTGAAGCAGAGTGTGTTTAGCTAAAGGCTACTTTCCAGTAGGGCACAGAGCTTTGAACCGAAAACATCAAAAAATACAAAATCCACTAATTCTCTTCCTAGTCTGCCTCAGTAAGTAATCACCATGGTACCTAGTTTCCCACATGAATTTATCAGGATTCAGCTTTTAACCATCCATTCTCTCCCTGCTTAATTTAAAGGTCTATCACGATACAGTTCTCCTCTCCCCATAAAACCACTTATTTGCTTAATCCACTCACTTTTGATAATCTAAATAGACTGAAATGTTCAAGTTTCTTATTGTACAGTATTTTCTCCAGGTGTCTAATATTTACAGTTTTTTTCACCCTCTCCAAATTCCCAGAACCCCATTTGAAAATATGAACTGAGAACTGACTGTGGTATTCTAGTGTCAGTCTCTCCAATACCGCATATGGGAGCAAAATCACCTTCCAGTATTCCCCAGCTTACGTATTCGAGGATTGCATTAACCCTTCCGACTTCATGCTGCAACAGGAACTTCCATTCAGTTGCCTGTACCCTAAATCCCATTTAAAGTCTCGCTTTGCGAATCAGACTCTCCACTTTTGAAAAAGCAAGTCTACATTCATCTTTATTGTACAACTTTGCATTTGACTATGAAAATGTGTTCCTTTTAATGGCCCCTGCTTACCAAGAAATCCAGGCTTCTCTCATACGCTCACTCTATCCTCATTATTACCCTGCTCGACCCAAAAAATATTATCAACCTATTATTATGAGTCCCTATTTATATTCAGGTCATTAGTAAAAACATAAGGCACCCAAACTCTGGTAATTCTGAAAGCAATTGTTGAGCTTTCACTTCAGCCCAGGAACATCTACTCACTATACATCTCAGTTTTCAACAATGAAATGTCCCTTGTGCTTAAAATTCCAGCATACTGAAGCACTGTTAGTTTATTACAGTAAAAGGCATGTGTTTTGGAAATGAACTTTTTCAAAAATCATTAGGACAATATAGTTTTAACTAGTACCCAGTACTACTATCCTCAAATTTTAGACCACAAAAAGCCTTTAAAACAAAGATCTTGTAATAAATCAAATACCAAACCGCATACCATTTTGCCTTTTTTCCTGGCTGCTACTGAAGGAGTCTGATTCCAGCTCAGACCGCTCGGTCGACATCTACCCTGAGCACACCTCGCAAGCAAAGGGTGAGTTTAACGGCACATGACATCCTCAGTCACACACAGGGGTCTCTCTGCAGCTGCAGGTCCCGTTTTCCATCAGCACGCTTTTTACTTTCAACACTACAAACCAGTAAACGCCTCCTGCCAGGTAACGACCACTCTCTTTTCTGCCAGCAGCAGCGAGCGGTGAGCCACTCAGCACCTGGGTGATGGCACACAAACAGGGTTCTGCTTTCAGGAGAGCTCAGCCTTCAGCCGAGAGGCAGAACCTGACAGGGTAAAGTACTGTCCTAGCAGCTGAAGTTCACAATCACGTTTAATGACTATGGGGCTGGAAAAGAAGCCCAAACTTTAAGTGTCAAGCTCAGATTTGAGTAAAACTAAAGAGGCCGTGAACCCTTCAAAAGCTCCCCACCCCTCGGATCCCTGAGACTGCATTTCAGCACATATTTAATGAAAACGTGGTTGTCCTCCTCTACCGATCTTCAGAGGAGCTCTCGTTGCCCTACATACAGCTAATCCTAGGAAACTGAACTGCTTGCACAATTAAGGGACTAAGCCCTTAGGAAAACTGTCGAACTAAAGAATAAACAAAATATCCATCAGACACGATTTTCAAGGGCATGAAGTATCCACAGCTTCCACTTGAGAATACTGAGCATGTCTGAAAATTGGGACATTCCCTTTGTTTCTGCGGTTACATTGCTGCTTCAGCTTCCTTGCCCTTTACCTCGCCCATAGCATCAAAATATTTCAGAAGTGGATTTTACAGCAGGGTACTGAGAGTTCATTCAAAGTTGTACGTTAAAGTACCTTTAAGGAAAACTGATCTGTTTTAGCTCTTAACCTAACTTCAAAACATTCAGCCTGAAGCAAGGCTGATTTTTCTACCCACAATAGCTAGTTTGCCATCTGGTTAGAGATGTCAGAAAACAAATCTGTTGGGTAAAGCTGTCTGCTGGTGTGAACTGGAAAAGCTGTGCTGGCACGGCAGAGTTTGGCCCAATCTTCCCTCAACACGAAGTGACACAATGCTTTCTGCGCTCTACCCCGGCCAGCCCTCCACATCATAAATACTGAATGCCATACCTGCACGACTGCTGGAGTGACTGTGCCCGTCACCTTCCCTGAGGGGACAACAACGCAAAACACGCTTTACTCTGAGAAAAGCTCCACTCACCCGATCTTCTTCTTCTCTGACATCTGGCATGGTGCTGATGCAGAGGCTGACTGCGGTGATGGCAACAAAAGAGACTGAAATACAAGCAAAGATCTTTCCTGGGATCCCTGAGTGGGGGTTCTCCACCATATCCCTGAGCTTTCGCATGCACAGATTCAATCGGCTATTGTCCTGGAAGGCACATTGCGTAGTTTCACTAAATACCATCTCCCCTTCATACAGCCTGGCCTCAGCTGCCTCCTCCTCTTTCTGTCGCAATCTCTTTTTACAGCACCACTCCAGGTGGTCCTCTTCTATCCCCCAGTACACGAGCTCCTCCTGAAAAGAAAGAGCGCACATCTCCCTGAGAAGCCTCAGCTTCCCAGCTGTCAGGAAAGTCATGATCGTCCTGAAGGCACTAGGATTACGGTCAAAAAAAAATTCATTGCAGCTAACATCATAATCATCGCAGATGTTCATGATCTCATCATAATTGTTGCAAGATTTTAGCTTCCCAAGCCTGGTCAAGGGGCAGTTCTCCAAGGTGGTCCATGGAACTTTGTATTTAATACCACCCACATTGATGATCACAAACCTCGTCCGGTCATCCAGGCGGGCTAAGCAGCACAAGTCTTCCCCAGGGTGCAGGAGTTTAGCCTTTTTGTAGAAGATTCCTTTCTTGGTTTGCACTTCACACAGGTTTTCCAAGTTATTGCAGGAGTAGGAGCTGAACTCCGGATCTGCATTCCCAGTGAGCAATGCCATTTCGTGCTACATTTGTTGAGTCCATAGGGAGGTTGAGGCTACTCAAACAAATGCATCTGGAGCTTGACTGGGATTCTGTAAAACAAAATTTTAAAATTACGGTAAAATTAGGGCATTGGTAGATGAAAAACAATCCTATCCTCTCAATCCCAAGAAACTTTTCTCCATGGCATTATTTTTTCCTCTATTATTTTAGGGCTATCTATGCTTGATAGTCATTTGGGGAAAGAACTTAAATGGCAATAAGGTCAGAAGCCACGCTGATACTTCTACAGGGTTTAGTCAGTGAATGAATGGAAACAAAACTGGTGTATTACCATTTTCAGAAACTTCCTTTCTAGAGGTTCGAGATAGATCCTGGACATCAATGGATACTGGAAGATATTTAGTGAAAATATATCTTTTGGATAAATGGCAACTTACATTTTAGCCACTTAATGAACATAGTTGCAAATGGGGTTTTGATTATTTTGGTCCATCTGCATAATGCTTCTGTTACAAAATGCCATAGTGTGAGGATAAAATGAATACCTACAGCACAGTCAGAAATGTGGCTGCAGAAATGCTGGCTATGCCCAATTTAAATTCACCAAACTAGGTCCCAATAGCAATGAATATGTGGGAGCTGAGAATCCAGCCCGCAGCCAGCACCCAAGTGGGTTTGGGTGCTTGAGAACAAAGTGCATGCTACCGAGATTCACTTGCCACTGGTACCCAAACTAACTGGATTAAAGCTATACTGGGCATATCTATCTGAACAGCCCCACTTCTAAAAGGTAGACAAGCTTTTGTTTTTGTGATGGGGTGCCTGCCATCCAGGCTAGTGCCATCCAGGCTAGTGACATCTCCTGTGGGGAGGTCGGCATCCCAGGTCTGAGTGGAGACCAGAGCTTGCCAGGGACCCCAGAGCTGCTGGAGGCTCTGCTGTAGTTTTGACTGCAGGAGCTGGACACGGTGCCCAGCAGCCTGGCAGCAGCTCTGAAACAGGAGACTGAACCTAAGAACACAGCAGAGCTGGAAGCAACCCACTTGCTGCTCTTACTTCTGGATAACGCAGAACCTAACCGGTCACATTTAACAGGAATTATGCACATTATGCATAAATCCAGGATTTAATTTGTGGTTTCTGCTTATCTCTCCTTTGCCACACCACAAGCCACAGATCTCCTGAACACATTTTTTCACCTGCCACATTGCTTCCTCACTCTATAGCTCTCCACCCATGTTCTCCAGGGCTATCTCTCCAAAGCAGTGCTAGGACATCTTGAAACGCTACCACATAATCACGAGTGAATCACCCAAAACTTCCTGAATTGCTCAGATATGAAGTATGAAACAAGAAATTGCACAGGACTGTTGGGACACAAAAGACCTGGACTGAGAATGGCTGCAGGGATGGGGAACAATCTTAAGCAGGAGATGTAGAAACCTTACAAGTTGACAAAAGACAGAAGAAAAGCTGAGCTGTGAAGGATAGTCTGATGTCTGATGACAGGATGGGACCCATGAGGCAATAACTCCATCATTTATAAGCAAAATTCTCCAATTCCCTTCGAATCTCATGCCTCAGTCTGGAGAGAACACTGAACAAATGGGTGCTAGGAAAAACCAGAGAGCACAAACACATTCCCAGAACAGCATCTTCCTTCATCCATAATCAACTCACTAACTCTTCACTCATTAGACTCAGTCAAAACAATCTCCAACAGAAAGCGGGAAATACTTGCTACACGCTCTAAATATTCTCACCAACCACATTCAAACAACCAAATCACCGCAATAGCAGCAGTACTCCTGCTTCAACACTTCTGTCAGGATCCAGCCACTGAATTTTCGAAAGGTACTTTCTGGCACTGTGAAAATTTCAGAAGAACTAACGATGCCAAAAACTCTCCGATTTCACTTGGGGCAAAAAAAATTGTTTCAACGTCCATTTATACCGGGCAACCTGAACAACAGAGAAAAGCTCCTTTGTCTGGCTGAGGGCCAGTACAGGGCAAGAGGCAGCAGCGTGCGCTCTGAGAAATGGGTGCTTTTACAGCACAGGCCTGAGTGCAGTGGGATCGCAAATACCATTACTGTCACAATGAGAGCTCACTGTCAGCATGGCATACGCTTTCAGGATTTAGTCTCTTGTTGCTATTTGTTGATAAAATATTCACTGCCGCTTCTGAGGGCACTGCGCTTTTGTTTTCATGCCTCACTTCTTACACATGTCAACATACAAAAAGTAGTTTATGTTGTTTTGACATCAAGGCCAGGACGTGCTTTTTTCCTCTCGCCTGTGCAGCAGGTTGTTGCATAAAGAAGCCAGATACATTTCACAGAATAATTCTGAATCTGATCTTACATGTGCTTCTTCCTTCTTCCAAGAAGCAGCTAACTCCATGTGAAAATCTGTAAGCACGTTTCTTATTAAAAATCTCTGAATTACAGAGGGTTAGTATTTTATTTTGTGGATATAAAATGATATTGATTAAACATAAAGCTTAAGGAAGCAGCTATTAATTTTTTTTATCATCAGTGGACAAATGGAAAGCAGTAACAGAAGTAGTTACAGATAGTATTGCCTGTGGTTTGATTCTGGTCAGTACTGGTAGCATTAGATGCTGGAGTTTAGTTACCAAAGTGAATTTTCTGACCTCACACTTCAAGATCCCAGAATCCGTAATAGTATACATTACTAGTTGGCAGCATTTGTTTTGGAATTCTCAGCTAACTAACAAGATAAGCATGTGAAGAGAGTTGCATGTATTACTCTCCTTGGCACCTCTGTAAGGTGGTTGCCCTAGACCAGGGCTCAGACGTCACTGGAACAGCATGGAAAAGCTTGTTGTGCCACTTGAACTGTCCTACAGGAAAACAGAATACATCACTAGGGGCTTCTGATTCGGCATCTATCCTGAGAAGTAAAATAGGTCTGGAAGGTCAGTTTCTGATCTTATGTGCATGGAATGTATCATGACCTTCCCTGCATATTAAAGGGTGTTTCAAAATTATGCGGGTCTTAAAATACTCTCTGCATGCCAACGTTATCTAATGCATGCACATGCCTACAGTAAAGCATCCCATTGAAGATTAACTTTAAAAGCCAATACTTCCAGAAACGATACTACATTATCATCCAGTTGGCATTTCTACCATTTAATCTGACACATGGGTGCAAGAAAGACTATTAAAACACAGTCTGCTGTGTTTTAATAAGCTGCCCATTGCAGGGACACAGGACAGAATTTGACGCTGTATTTGTTGTTCATAATTTTAAAATGCTGTGGGAGAAATGCTGTATAAACGTTTCAGTTTGATGATCATACACAGGGTGGGCTATACATACTGTGGATTCTTTTCTAAGTAGAGTCAAACTATTTTTATTCATTAAGAAGTACTTTCTTTGGCCACCTACGTATGTATGCGTGTGTGTCCACACACACAGACAAGTTCAGCCAAATTCTGTCAACAGTAGACAGTTGAGATCCTTAAAATACAGGTATTTCTCATCGAAGATTTTAAAAATTAAATAAATGTCAGAAGCATACAACTGCTTCATATTCCTCTTCTTGTTGAATTATTTTCTCAATGGAGAGGGGGCTATTTCCCTACTTACTGCCTTTTCACCTTGCCTGCTCCCACCACCATTCTTCATACAAACATTTTTCATCATCCTGTTTTACCAATATTGCTGCATCTAAGTCAAATACAGGATTGCATGTAGCTCCACTGGTCTGAAGTTGCCCTGAATAAGAATGAAAAATGGGGCAAAAGCATTCCTCCGAATGGGCTAGCCAGCCTGGTGAGGAGAGCTTTAACATGATGACGATGGAGAGGAAGCGGTGGAGCAAAGGGTGCAGGGTGACCTGGCCAGAAGAGACCTCGTGATCAGCAGAGGGCTGAAGGGCGACCACGTCAGGCGCATGCACATCAATGAGGGTATGCCTACAGAAAGGTGTCACAGGCAGAACGCTCACACCTTTTCCAAGAAATCGTCATGCCTAGGTGCCTCTGAAGTGCTTGTACTGTACTGCATGCAGCCAGGGGAGCGAACGGGAATAATTCAGAGGTCTGTGTGCAGTTGCACAAAAGAAACTGGTATTATGAGGGTGATCAAACAGTGGAACAGGATGCCAAGAGCAGTCATGGAGTCTCCATCCTGGGGGATATTCAAAACCCATCTGGACACAGTCCTGACTCACTTGCTTTAGCTGATGCCGCTTTGAGCAGTGGGTATTAAGCTAGATGAACTTTGGAGGTCCCCTCCTACCTCCACTACTCCGTGATTTTATGAACATTCTCTTTTTAACTGCTGCTGTAAATTACAGAGTACTGAAGGTTTGCACTTGTACCACAGTAGCAAGAGGAAGTCATGAGGCTTTTTAGTAATGAATGTTTTAAGCTTTTCCCTGTGAAATAAAACATACTTTGACAGAGAACAGGTTATTGTGTCACAATTTAAACCCATAGACATGAAACATAGATTAGAGTGACCACAAAATGTTTAGTCTCAAGTCCAACGAGAGTTGAGTCAGTGAATCCAGTCTGCAGTGCTCAGCCATTTCCAGTCAGGGATGTGCTGGAACATGACATTGCTGTCTGGGACCAAAGCAAGTCCCACTTCTTACTGTGACATGATTTATAATTTACAATGCACACAATTATTTTAATAGTGAAGCTTACACATGCAATTGACCGTACATCTGGTGGCATTACAGCTAACGCTTTGGACAAAGAGGTTCAGGAGATCCAGGTTACTCTTCTACTTATTACATTGCGATAGAACCTGGACTCCCAGTTTTGAGTCCCTGCCAGGCACTGTAGAAACATGAAGAGAGGAGAGCACCAGCCCGTGAGGCTTACAAAATACAGAACAGATGGGGTGCAACCAATACACAGATTTAAGAAAACAAAAAAGGAAAATGAGACTCAGAGGATATGGAAAAAAGTAAACCAGACACAGCTTAGCAAGAAGGCAGACCCTCCACCTGATTCAGGGGAATTAGCTTCTGAGTTTGTCCACACTGAACATGAAGATGGCTCTTTAGATACTTATTATCGTAGAATCATAGGATCATTCAGGTTGGAAAAGACCTTGAAGAGCATTGAGTCCAACCACAAACCTAACACTGCCAAGTCCACCACTAAATCATGTCCCTAAGTGCTACATCTACACCTCTTTTAAATACCTCCAGGGATGGTGACTCAACCACTTCCCTGGGCAGTCTCTTCCAGCACTTGCTAAGCCTTTTGGTGAAGAACTTTTTCCTAATATCCAACCTGAACCTCCCCTGATGCAACTTGAGGCTGTTTCCTCTCATCCTATCACTTGTTACCTTGGAGAAGAGACCAACACCCACCTCACTACAACCTCCTTTCAGGCAGTTGTAGAGAGCGATAAAGTCTCCCCTGAGCCTCCTCTTCTCCACACTAAACAGCCCCAGTTCCTCAGCCGTTCCTTGTAAGACTTGTTCTCCAGACCCTTCACCAGCCTCATTGCCCGTCTCTGGACACGCTCCAGCACCTCAATGTCCTTCTTGTAGTGAGGGGTCCAAAACTGAACACAGTACTTGAGGTGCAGCCTCACCAGGGCCGAGTACAGGGGCATGATCCCCTCCCTGGTCCTGCTGGCCACACAAAAAAGCAGGCTGTCCAAACCAGTTAGGGCACCACAGTATCCAACTCTGCTGCTTCTTGCTCTCAAGTTAACACATTTAGACCTGACATGGGCATCTTTGCACAGCCTGATGCTTTTCCATACAGACAGAGCACTTGTAACTTTAAAGGCCGCATTAAGCTACCTCTGGCAACTCTATCGTGTCTATATTCAAATTCTCTTGCTAAGGGAACCACTCAACATGTGTCCAACTAGAACCAAAGCACACAGCAAGATGTGTGCAGTGAGGCTGACAGGGGACTAAAGCTTGGACACAAAACTGGGAAGAGGTCAACCACAGCTATACAGATCTAAGACTTTCTACCTCCAAGCTCCAATCTATGCTAAAGCAACATTATACAAAAATATGGACAGTATTTCTCTCACACTTTCTTCCAATTTTTGTTTCAAGTTTTCTAAGCATATTTGTAGGCCACCAAGCACAACAGGGGTCTGAACTCTGCCTGTTGCTTTGCTACTTTTATGTCAGGGCTGTTTCCTATGGCATGAATGTGAGACTAAGTAACATTGGTTAAACCAGAGCATCAAAGCATTCCTTGGCAAGCTTTCTGAAGCAAAGGAATCCGTGCTGAAAGCAATTTTGAAAACAGTCTAGATTTTAAAAATCATGAAGACATGTAAATACAACTTGTTTTCTATATATGTTGCCAGCTTCACTCTCAAAATGTTCAAGAAAAAATGAAAATTAGAACAGAACTGCCAAAATCTATAAAACGATACACTGCTAAGGACAGAGGGGAGTCAAGCTGATTTCATACAGAGCATTTTCTGTGTAACTCCCAAAAGTTGCAGTTTAAATATTTCTGTATTTATTAGCAGTAAACTTTAATATCCCTAACCTCTTAAGCTACTGTCATTCCCACTTGGAAAAGGCAATAGCCCAAGCAGCTGAAAAGGTACTACAATGTTAAACGGTCCTTCACCGTGTCCATTTCTTCATCAGAGTTACAGGAGGCAGGGATGCTGCCTCACACACCTAGCTGAGATGTCCCCATCTAACAGGGAAAGGCAGGCTCCTCGTGTGGCCGTGGAGCAGAATAGCTAAGGTAGGCTTCTTTAGAGCGTAATTCAGAGCTACGAGGAGGATGCTGCATCGGTCAGTCCAACAAGCAGCCCAGGAAGAGTCACACCGTAATGGAGGTTGCAAAATTCAGCATGTGAAGCTGGACAATGTTTGCATCTCTTGAGTGTACATTTTCCGTAATAGTTTCATTAATTTAGTGGAGGAAAAAAGGAATAGTTTTCTTGTCTGAACATCCCTCATCGTATTTATGCCATGCTATGTAATTAGCTGAAACAATTCAATTTGTTAAATGAACAAATCAAATTAACTTGACCCAATGCTAATTATTCTGACATGCGTCCATAGCTATTTGTCTCCATTAGACAGATTATGAATTATCTAGTATTACTGCACTGTCCAGAGCTGTACAGTGGAAGTATTAACACTGTGACATCTTTAAGAACTGAGAGATTTGGTCCAACTAACCACCCGAAGGTATGGGATCCTCAATTGTATCTTGGTAGCACGGAACAAACTTTTTATGCACTTCCACAACCTTTCAGTGCCCCTTTATCTTTGTATCCTAAACCAAATTTAACTATCGTCTTCTATGAAGCTATTTGCATACTTCAGCTGCACAGCAGATGAAGGCAGCCACGCCAGGTAAAGCACAGACAGAGGAAGCACCGCTTGCTTTTGCATTCTCCCCTCAATTACAGAATTCTGTTCAGGCCAGCAAGCTTCAAGATTTCACAGTGTCGTAAAATACTGAGTGCTTTCACCATGTATTTCACTAAACAACTATCCGTACACTGAGCAATAAAAAACTAGCAGAGCCTGCAAGGTTTAGGCAGCTCCTACAAAGCTTAGGCAGAAAAGTTTTTCCCCACAGAATTACTCAGAACAAAACAGAGCATGATGTTCAAACCACGATTTATTTGCTTAGGTCTATTAACCCTCATTTGGTTACAAGAAAAACACGTTTCTAAAATGTGCTTTCATGGCTCAGTTCGTATTTCCTCAATACCTGAGCAGAGACACCAGATAAGCACACAGTGAGCGATGGGCTAAAGTGAAGAGACTTCAGCTCAGGAGCTGTACTTCCCAGGGTCTGAGGAGATCTGCACGTGGAGATTCGTTTGATCCCGTTCCTGTTAACTGCAACCCTGGATTAAGTATACAGTCTCAAGGGCCTAAAATACCGTGTTCTGCCCGCACTTGCGTGGTCAGTGACTGAACCCTGCTAACAGGGTACCTCTGACCCCGACTGGCAGCCACTGGATGGTGAAGTTTCTATCCCTCCATGAATCATACACAAGTTTATCTTAGGAGCCCTAACGATTAATCCTTCTAGTATCCCGCTTAATCAATCAATCTAAGAGACTCAAATAAGGTACTAAACTTCACCACTCACAATGGTGTTGGTTCCCAGCCTGAAATATTTCTTTCCCTGTCCTTAGATTCCTGTACTTCAGAATAACCAATCATCAAAATCCAGTTTTTAAAATATCTGCTCCAGTCATGATTAGGTGCCCGCAGCTGGCCTACGTCACAATGCGAGCAGCACTACCAAATGCAAAAGTTACAGACTGTGTAGCACATTAAAACAACATTGTTTATTCCTCTCACCCAGGAAATTAAACAGATTGTCTCATTTCTGTTGCTAAAATTCTGGAAGTGTGAAAAACCAAACAAGTTCTGGTGTCTCTGCAAATCACAGAAGTATCCTTCAGGTGTTCTGGTGGATCTGCAGCTTACTGCAGGGGGGGAAAGCAGTTTCTCGCATGAGCTCTGCTCCCTCTCTATCATTGATACCAGTATCTTTTATTTCTGGTCTATCCTTCTGATTTTTGCAATTCTATACTTAGCAGCTTCCCACCTAGATGATTAATATGCTTGATTTAGTACAAAATGTAGCAATTAGATTTCTGACTGGAAATAAGAAGGTTTGACTGTGTGATGCCACTCTTGTCCCAGTTTCACATTCAGATGTTCATGATGATTTGCTGGGACACCTTTCCTAATAAATGGAGGGGTGTACCTGTCCTTAGGTCTCTTTCGGGGCCATTCACAAGTTTGTAGGAATGGATGTTAGACATACATGTTTGAATATGATAGGATGAGAGGAAACGTCCTCAACTTGCACCAGAGGAGGTTTAGATGGGATATTAGGAAAAAGTTCTTCACCAAAAGGTTTATCAAGAGCTGGAAGAGACTGCCCAGGGAAGCGGTTGAGTCACCATCCCTGGAGGCCTTGTAGATGCAGCACTTAGGGACACCATTTAGTGGTGGACTTGGCAGTGTTAGTTTTACGGTTGGACTCGATGCTCTTCAAGGTCTTTTCCAACCTGAATGATTCTATGTTTCTATAATCCTGTAATCGTATGAAGAAATGCTTTTATCAAGTGCTCACAGGTTTTTGATGTAGATCTATGCTTTTCAACTTCTACTTGAAATCCTTCCCAGGGAAGATAAACTGTATACAGATGCATCTTGCCCCATTTGTTAGCTTTAATTATTTAACACTGGATTTGATACATCTTCATTGTTTTTTTGCAGAGGATGTTCTTGCTCGTGTGTGTTTCATAAATCATTTGTGCATTGACCTCAAAAATATTCCCATTTCTGTTTAAACACAAGTCTAGCTTTGAATTCAACGTGATTTTAGTTATTAACACTGCCCCATAGAATACCTTTTAATTTTAGACTTTTAGGGCTGTATACTTAATCCATGATTGCAGTTAAGTGGAACTGGATCAAACCAATCTCCACGTGCAATCTCATGTCCTCAGACTCTGGTTAAAGTGTAGGTCCTGGTCTAAAGGCTGTTCACTTTAGCCCATCACTCGCTTTGTGCACAGCTGGTGTCTCTGTTCACAGATTCAGGAAATATGAACTGATGGTGAAAGCACATTTTACAAACATGAGGGTTAATACAGCTAAACAAAACATGGTTTGAACACGGTGCTCTGTTTTTTGTTGTAAGCAGTAGTAACTCTGTGAGGAAAAACTTTCCTGTCTGATCTCTGCAGGCTCTGCTAGTTTCGTATTGCTTAGGATACAGACAGTTCCCTTCACTGAAATACGCTGTAAAAGTACTCCAGATTCTGAGACACTGTGAACTCTTCTAATTCAGTCATTAGAGCAGGGTGTAAAATCAGCACAGAGAGAGAGAAAGGGCCAGACAGGGGTGAGACACAGCTGTTCCAAACCGAACCCATCCCATGATAATCCACCTCACAGTCTACTATTTCTACTGTTTCAGGCCCCCCTCCAATGAAGAGAAGAGGGAAGAGAAGTGGAGATTCATGAGGCAAAGGGACTGTGGTCCTACTGCTCTCATTTCTGTCACTGCTACGAATGCAGAAGAGCACAAACAAAACAGAACACAGGCTCGAGAAAAGAGAGAGAAAAGACTGGTATGGAAGAGACGAAATACCACATAGGATTTAAGCATAGGTGAAGGTGGAAAAGAAACAGAGAAAGTAAAACAAATCCAAAGGTGATTATGATAAGTCTTCATTGCGATGTCAAAACATGACAATATACAAATGGCTTCTACTGTCACATGGAGGTATACACACCTTCTGATTCCAGACACATTATTTCAGCAGCCAAGTATTAGAGTGATCAGTTTGTATGTTGTCAGCGAGAAGCAAAATCTCAGCTTATGTGTTCAGAAACTTGATTTTGAGGAAGTCACTGTCCAACCATTGCCTCTATGGCTGGGACTACATGCTTAATTCCAACTCCTACATTGAATGCCCATGGCTCTACAGCATAAGGATCCCACTGAGAACTTTTCCTGTTAGCCTCAGCTTTTTATGCAAGCCCAGGTAGAGACAACTTATATTATGGACACCACAGAAGGACTGTGGTAAATCAAGAGATCTAGTCCTGCAGCAGAAATCATTCAGCCTCAGGGGACCAAAAGCTACCACTAAAATAGCTTTCATTCTTCCAGCTATTGTTGGTAGGTTCAAGAGAAGAGGTAGGCTCTGTCAGCAGGGAGGAGAAAGCAGAAACGAGGGAGACAAAAAGATAACCCGAATCCTTGGGAAGACACCTGACATTTGACATATCTGCCACCGGGGTCCTGCTGAAGTTGCCCACTCACCTCAGTGCTCTGTTTTGCCGAATGACAATTCGCTACGGAAATGATCACATCTGTTTGACAGACACAGGGACTTTCCATCCACTCTTCCGCACCAGCACTCCAGCGCCTCTGATATAAACATCATGCACGCTTTGTCTTAGCACTCGCTCCAGGCTCTGCGCTGCTTGTTTGGACGCACACTTCCAAAACGCTGGGTCTCAGTTCCCTACCCAGAAGAGCTAGGTTTGCACTGACTCACGTCAGGGCTGGGAAGGAGTCAGGGCAGGGAGAAGGTTCCCAGACCCAAATGTGCTTAGGTAGAAGGATGAAATGCCGTGAAATGGTAAGCTCTTCCCTCCTCCAAATCCTACCTGAAAGAGCAGGGAACGGTAGAACACATTTTTAAAAAGGGAAGAAGGGAGAAAAGAGCAGATAAACTCTCCAGAAAGTACGTATGCTTGAAATCTTACACTGTTTGGGGAGCTGGAAGGGAATTCAAACAGCTTCAGGTGGACAGGACATGCCAGATCCAGTCCACAAGCAAAAGGAGACGCTGGAGCTGACAAGTGAGCTTTGCTATTTGCCCTCACTCGTCCACATGTTGACCCTGTCTTATGCCCTTGACCTGAAAAAATTTTTCCCAGTTTTTCTACTGTCTTCTTCATCCCGTCTGTTTATCCTCCTCACTGTACCAATTACCTCTCCCTTTCCCTCCCTCGCATACTTCTTTCCCACCAATCATTCTCAAGTGACTTGTGAGAATATGAGTATTTTCTACATTAGCTGCTGTGCCCAGATTTTACCTCTTCCCTCTCCAACAAAATGCAGCAACAAATGAACTCTGAAGTTAGATGCCATCCAACCACTCAAGGTCTGACAAAGTCAAAACCAACACCCATGGAACTCACGGCAGGTACAAGTTCTATAAACACCACTTCAAGGAAGCCAGCTCAGAAGAAAAAAAAGTTAGGTGGAAGCCCTTGCAGCTTGGCAGACTGGACATACACCAGTTCAGCCACCTATGCTAGGCACATACCTGTAACAGCAGCAAACCTGTTTTTAAATGTCAGTGCTGCCCTTTGAGGTAACGGAACCCATGTACTAGGCAAGTAAAATTTCAAGCAGTTGAAACCATCAATACACTATCAAGTCATTCTTTTAACCTTGAGACTCGCATGCTCATATTCGCACATGCGCACCAGCTGAATCTTGTCAACATCAAAAAAATCTGGGATTAGACTCCTCTGTCTCCAGAGCTTGTTGCTCGTTCTGCCTTGTTTGTCCCAGTAACGCCACCCATACTCAGGGACAAGCATGTATTTTAGCACGAGATAAACAAGGCTGCAGTTTCAGAGCCTTTGGATGAGGAAGCAGAGGGGGGTTCATGTCTCTATGGTATGATGCCACACACTGATCACTGGGAATAACGGCAAATGGCTAAAAACTGCTGCTTGATGCAGTAAGCATTGCCTGCCTACCCTCTGTGGGCAGAATACAGGAATCCTGTCCTCCAGGCATGTTTTTAAATGAGGAGGTGTTCCACATCTCGCCGTGTACACAAGTTGCCTTTCCACAATGAACAAGCTTTCCTGCCTGGAGCGGGAAGCTCCCAGAGCCCTCCATTTCCATTCTACGCAGTCTTTACCCAGGATCATCTACATTTTGCAGCTTTCAGATGTGGTGAACTGGAAACACTGCAGCAGCTTGAAGTAATTTAAAAAAATTTTTTTCTGAATTAAATATGAAAAAAATAATATAAATAGCAAAATACACCTCATGTATTTATATGAATTTTAACACAAAATTCTGTTTTGAAATATCAATTTAATGACATCTTCTCTTCTGAATTCCTCCTAGACAGATGCCTGTGGTGGCAACATCAGCCTTCCCAACAAAAACTGACAGGATAAGGCCCGAACTTCTGGGTGGGAGCATTGATGCTTTCAGCTCCTGGAAAGGCAGGAGGTGGCTTGAATTTTCTCCCTCAAAAAGGTGACAGCAGAGGCCTTTCACAGTTCGGGGTTACAGATGCATTTCTCCATTCTTGCCCTGCTATTGAGGAGGATGAAAATGACCTAAAATGGTCTAAGGCATCTCTGTATTTTCTCTCACCAGCAACCCACTTCCCTCTACACTGAATTGCCATTGCTGTTTTCAGTAGAGAAACACTCACTTCAATTCACTCATCATGCTTGCTCACTTAATGGATCATCTGGTAAGGTTATCAGAATTCAGTTTTCATGTTTAATAATGAATCAAAAGGATTAGAAAACTTTGCACTTTTTCTAATGCAATTCTTTCAGTGAGCATACAGAGCTAATGGAGCAAGGGTGTTTTTAAGACCTTGTTCTCTATAAATTTGTACTTTCAATGGACTTCTCTACGCAATGCAGTGGGAATGAATGGACTCCATTGTGAAGATGATGGCTTTAAAAATCAAGTAAAATATGTCTGATCCAGTTATGTACAGTATCTTCAACAACCATGCTGAATCCCCCCAAATCAGCTCCTCTTTCAAACACACTGGAACAGATACAAGAGGCAGGCTGACAGGCTAATTAGTGATGTGTGCAATAGATGAAAACATTTCACTGACATCTTGCTGGAGAACACCGGTAGACCAGAGGTCATGAACACATACTGTGATACGTTTCCAGAGAACGGCTTCAGTGACAGAAAAGTGAGAAGCTCAATGTTAACAACAGTCCCTCCTGTCCAGAGGTTTTTGACCCAACAGGTTTCTATGAACCACTGAATGAGATGAGCTCTTGGGGCAAGGAAAGCGGGTAAGAAAATAACATCAAGAAACCAGTCCAGGCCTTTGAGTGATGCTCAAGGCAGTTATTTACTTACTAATCGTGTTTGCCATTGGGCTCGCAAATGAACAGTTCATGCTCTCCATGAGAAAGCTCTCCTCTGTTCAGAGCTCCTTCAGCTTCTGCCAGATTGCTCACCGTCATACTACTTGCAATACCAGCAGATACACAGAAACATCTGGATAAAATACAGCTATGGAGTTCATTTTACAGCATCACTACTACTGACAGGGTTTTGTTTCTGAGCAGTTATTTTCACGCTGCAAAAGGACATGTTACTCATAAAGCATACATTATTCTGCAAGTGCTACAAACAATACGTCACTCTGCCAGATCCCAGTGGAACAGAGGAAGGTGACCAGGATGGTGATCTGAGGCAGCAGAGTTGATGAAGCTGCTTCTGTAACTCCAGGATGCTTGCTGCTTCTTCATTCCACCTCTACCTGGCAGGCCAGCATAGTAGCTAGCCAGTTTGCTACACAGCTGAAGGGACACGCATGACTATTTCACTTCCAGCAATGGAAAGCTGCTCTCATTTTCTTGCGTTGCCAGAAGCTCCAACAGGCTCTCAAAGAAGCTGGAGACTGCTAAGTGTAGGAATGATTTTGTACCTCTTTTTCTATCAGACTACGCTTCCTGACTGCCAAAGGAGGATCCCTAGCAGGTGCTCTGCAGCTGAGTAAGCTGCTCTAATCCATCAAGGTCATGGTTGCTGGACCACTGGATTACCGGCACAGTCAGGGAAGAAAAAAATGATGCTGGGCTAAATGAGAAAGACAGTGGAGTTTCACAGGTACTAACAAAAAGCTAGTCTCCAGCTCAGTTTCACGTCTGTACTTTGGTAAATATTTGGTATGTCTTGTCCACTAAAGAATCTAGAGCCTGGTCTCTACAAAGACCCTTTCCTCTCCCTCCATAGCGACAGCACTGTGTACAAGTGTTTCTAAGGCACAGAGTTTATGTGCTGAACAGCTCTGTGATATTTGTGTCACGCAATACAACAGAACACCCCAGATTTAGCTATCTCAATTTTACTTACCCTAGGGCATTACTGCCAGACAAAACTTCGTTATTTTATTATAATTTTCTTGCTAAGAACCAATCTCTACTGTTAACACAAAACAGCCATTGAAGAAACATGCATAAAAATAACTTTCATTCTCTTTCCTCCTGAAAATTTTCAATAAATAACATCTCATAAAATATGAATTTGCATCCCATTTGCTTGCTGATCAAAGAGAAAGTAAACATGGATACCAGCATCTAAAAATCTGAATAAAGATCAGTAAATAAGTAGCTAACAGCTACTTAATGAGGATGCTTGAAAGGAATGCATGTAATCTGATTTGTACTGCATAATTCTTTTTGTATTATTTATTTTACACTTTAAATTACCTCATTTTATTTAATGCATTCAGCAGTCTCAGTAGCTCACTCTGACACAGAACCATTTAGCTTAAGCTCTGATCACGCAGCTGCTCTCCAGTTCGTTCAGTCCCCTTCCCAACACGAAAACTTTCTCTTCAAACTCAATCCCATGCAACTACGTGAAAGAAGTATTTGGCTCCTGAATACTTCTATAACCCAACAGGAATCCCATTTGGTCTCAGCAACCCCGTGCTGAAGCATATCACCACACCCCACAAGCCTTAGCTTCAGCTGAGTCAGCAGGAACTGCAGGGGCTATGGAAGCCAGCCCCTAGAGCGGTCAGTCCTCAGGCTTTTGAGGGGCTGGAGCAGCGGGGACCCCTGGAAAGACCTGCCAGACAGAACTGGTCAGCCAGAAAGATCCTACCAATGCTATATAGTAAGTCCAGTTCATAATATAAATTTTTGTGTCTCTGTAGTCATTATAGAGATGTTTTTGTGGCTGTAAAGGATAGCTTCATGATCTATGAGGGAAATAAAGTGTGAAATAAATATGAGACATGAGCAAACACAGATGGGTTTATAGAAAGCGAGTGGGAGAGAGAAAGCACTCAGCTAAACCTCTTGTGGTGAGCTAAGATATGTAAATTGTACTGTTTTCAGATAAAATACGCCAATGAACTCGGATCACTTGGTGGTTTTATGCTTACAACAACTAACTAAATAAAAAAGAAATATGTAATTTCCTGAAACACTGTGGAGTGTAGGATAAAAGGCTTTGAACAGAGACAAACATGGTATAAAGCAGATAACTTCATTATTTTAGAGCCTAATCCAAGCATATGCTGAATCCCTGCACTTTTCATGTAAGTTAGGAAGTGCCAAGCAGCTTGTAAGCAGCTCTCTGCCTCTCTCAGAATCAGGACCCCAGTCTGCTATATTACTTAAGAAAACCATCACCAAGTAAGTGCATAACTGGTACTAAGCCCATGCTTAAATATATACAAATACATGTAAACTCTCCTCTATAAAATTTTTATTTTCGCCCTACAAATATCCCATACAAATGTATATGTATGTATACACACATATATATTCCCCTGCACAGGCAGGAAAATGACAGGCATGAGATCTGAGACATGAAACGCTTGCGGGTCTCCAAGCGCAGCCCTCAGGAGTGCAGGGCCAGGAAGCACCAAGGGTCAGATCAGCCACCAGCGGCTTCCAGTGGAAACCAGCAGCTTGTATCTGGTGCCTGCACAGAGGCACCCAGTGCCATCTGAGACACTCTGGCATGTCTGAGGATGGCATATGTGACACAATGGATGCTTGGCTGGATGCCAAGCAAGGTGAGCTAGTACCTCTGAAAGAGCACTGGACGCCCACCTTTGGGCAACCAAAACTGTCCTAGGTAAGCAGGGTCCTTGCGGTCCTTTGAAAAATCTCTACAAGCAGAGCCTTTCGGGATTTATTTTTAATTCCTTGGCAGCAGCAAAAGATCCTCCATATTCATAACTTTTTAAAGTATGGCACTCTTGCATCGAAAGTCAGCACCGTGTATCAACCGATCTCTCCAAGGAGATCAGATACTCACTGCAACAGCAGAAGTGCTGTTAAAAAAAATCAACGGATTTCTACTGTGTTATGGTGCATGTCAACCTGAAACGTTCTGTAATTAAAGTTAAGCGCTATTCTAGAAGAAGCTTTCCACCAGATTCATGTTAGGCAGCTATATTTATTACTAAATGCTTCCTGTTTTATCCAAGCTGAACACGTTCAACAATTTGTGTTCAGGAGCCCAACTCCTTAACTCTCAAGTGAAATGCGGTCCCTGCAGATACTGGTTTCGCACGTACCCAGCCTGCGCAGGCAAACTTCTCAAGTGCGTAGCCTGATCAGGTGTCTGCTCGCACAGAGGCACCTGTGACAGGAACTAGCTGGAAATATGTATGTGCATACTTACAACTATGAATGTGTATCTAAGTTGAAAAACAGAGCACGCTATTCCTTATTTTTGGAGAGGAGATACCTTGGTCACGTAACTGCATTACAGAAAACCTGACGGCCCTCGTGTAACAAAAAGGCTGTGGTTTTCCTTCCTGAGCACTCCCGCGGGATGCGCACACACACAGGAGAGCCAAACGGCACATGAGGCGCCAGTGAAAGGCTCAGACGTCAGTCCGTGTTACCTCTTCTGCTGCCGGAGAAGCGTTGCTATCTAAAAATAGCGAATAGCCTTCCTGATCCTGGACTGGTAAAGTGAGACAGAAGGATTTTAAACAAAACTGCATGCTCCAGGAATCACAACACAAACACGCCAGTTTCCTCCAAACTCTAGAAATTCTACTATTCAGTATATTTATACAAAACCAAAGCCCAGCTATAAAAAATACATAAAGCTAATCAGCTAGATCTCCCTTTGTGTAATACGTACGCTAGGATCTCCTGCTTTTGGCCTCATGCCTCTATTTTATGTATACTCTGCACTCCCACTGACTTCAGACGATAGAATCTGTTACAACAAGAGGAAAATCAGGGTTACCAGTCGATGACAGTAAAGCACGCTACTTTTCATAATTTATGTACAGGCATCATATGAGCATCAGTTGATAGCTATTTCAGAATGCCTGGATGTTGTATGTTTGTCATACTGTCATAAAATGTTATAAATACACAGCTAACAATGATGCCCAAACTGCAGATGCAGTCTTGCAATATGGACAGCCTACATCCATCTAAATTAAGAAGGCTCCTTTTAATTTTGGATACAGAACAGTGTAGAACGTCCTCGCTCTTTTTCCACGTAAACTCATGATGATTTTCAGACTGATGGTTATTTTGCACACAGAGAGCCAGTGCTTCCTCAGCTCCAGCAGACTACTGGGTCCTGTCTGGTTCCACCGAATGAGAGGAAGAAGAGAAAGCAAAGAATTAGAAACCACTACAGAGGAGCCCTCCTGAACACCAACTCCAAAATTGTAGAGACAAGTTGGGGACAAGGCAAGAGAACAGACAACACGTATCCTCATTTCCACCCGATCTCACACTCCTAAACACCTTTATTTCCACCCGAGAAAGACAAGAGCAGTGAAAGCTCCACCACCCACAGCCAAGCCGTCCCAGACAGACAGCGGGAAGGAATTCTGTAGACATTACAGACATTTTCACTCTAAATTCTCCCGGATGTGTCATAGTTGCTGCTGATCACCCCCCTTCTGGACATCTGCTTTTACACCCCTGCCACTCTTTAATGCTCGCTCCCCTCAACCAAATCTTGAGCTCCATTCTCACTAAAGCATGAATAAAACACCTCCATCTATTAGCCCCCTTTCTGCTGCTTTCCTAATAATAAAAAGTAAAGGAGTCGCTTCTGGTACCATATCTTCCTTCTCATAATCCAGCAAACCTCCATTTAAGTAGATTCTTTACTCTCTCTCCAAGTTCTTCTCCACTAGAGCAACATACTTTTCCTCTTCTTATGGACCCTTTCACCCCAAATAAATGTCTCGCAGTATCAACTCAGTACCAGTTCCAGCTCCTCATTACCAGGTCCATTTTCTCTTGCACAGAGACAAGCACAATTACATTTATGCGGCACAGCATATATAAATCACCTACCATGTGGTCATATATTCCAAAAAATTGACCTGCAATTGTTATCCACTGCAGAACCTCATCCAAATTATTTCTAGCCATCAAATCCAAGCCGCAAAGTCAAAAGCTGACTGAATATGGATTACTGAAACTGGATTTTGGAAACAGTAATTTGTCATTTATTTACCTAAGTCCCACTTTCAAAGCTATTATGATCTTATCCCTGCAGCCCTTGAAATTGATTTTTGAAACAACACTTAAATCACCTTTTCACCTGGCAAACTTTTCTTCGGTAGGTGGTTCAGAAGTTGAGGTTCACTCTGCCTTTTCACATCTGTTCTCCTTCCTCACTCACTGCTGCATGCTCTACTGCAGCAGGGCTGGCGAGTTACTATTACCACACAGGGAATCTGTGGGCAACAAATGAAATTTTCCTGACACTTTCAATAAGCAATGACTAATAGCTTTTTTAATTATAAAAACAGTGACAAAACTAAATTATATTTAAGGTTACGTTTTTGCTGCCTCCTCATTCGTATGTACAAAATATGCCCACATAATTGTATCAGCTAATTAGCTAGGCAGCTATTCAAATGCCTTTTCAAGTGCAGCTGTATATGCTCAAATGTGGATTTTTCATATCTGAATGACTGCAAACAAACCGATCAGAAGCCCAACGAAGATTTGGCTATTTAATCTAGAGCATACTGCATATTAAGTAACACATTCCAAGTTTTAATATTGTAAATTTTTGTTATGGTATCCCTTTTGTATGGTATCCCATTTGCAGTTTCTACGTGAAAAGAATCACACCTGATTCACTGAAAATAAATCTGGTCAGAGACTATTATAAAAATCAGAATGTCCAAAAGCTCCTACAAACAGAACAAGCAAACCTGTATAATTGCTGCATTCAGAATTTATTTCAGTCATTCGGTTTTACTGACATATTCCCATTGTTCTTAAAACCTTTTCCCATGAGTTATTTTATGATCTAATAAATGTTACTTTAAATCCTCCCATTTCTTTTTGTTTAATTCTGCAAATTTTACGGCTTGAAGCTTCCACTAAGTATCTGCAACAGCTACATTTAACCTTCCATAAGCTCCTCTTTCTCCTATAACCGTTTACCTTCTAGGACAAAAACTGGTATCAAATTTCCTCTCTTTTCACCAGGTTTCTTCCTTACTGCTAGATGGCATGGGTAACCCTCAGGCTTACAGTTTACTAAGCTAAATAAGTGTCAGCACTTTCCACCTTCCATCAACTTCTTTTCCCTCCACAGATTTATCTTCATTGATTACCCTTGGCAGTTCTAAAAACTTTTAAACTTTGGTCTGCTGAAATTCAGTACTGGTACAAGATGACATCAGGACAATCTATAACCTTGACAAGAGATAATGACAAATATCGAGCACACATCTCTAGTTAGCCTTGATTAGTCTTATTTCACCTGCTATTCAATACCTAGAAGTGTAACTGGGTCATACTACACAAACCATTACACCAAAACTGTATTCTTTTCCTAGAAAAAATATATGTCCTTCCCTTTCCTAGTCAACGAATAAACAAACATGTCTAAGTTTTCCTTCTTCTCACCACTTTCACAATACTCCAGCTCCTTTGAGTGAAATCACACCATGTAGAAGGATACAGATTATTTTAACATCTCTTTATTCTCTTTTTTCCTTCAGGATGATGAGATTTTATACCAGACTACCAACATGCTGGAAAGTAAAAATCTAAACAAATACTCTGTACAACTCCTGTTTTTTGCTCTGAAATGGAGTATTTCTTATTTTGACTTGAATCATGAAAAATAATCATATGTGGCCATAAAAGGGACACGTATGTAGGAAAACAAAACGTGCCAGTTCCACTGAGTTATTTTTGTTATATCTGGTCTTCTGGCTCTACTCCAACCACATCACTCAGTGACTTACTACCATTTGCTCACAAACTCACAGTGGTGATCCACGACTTCTTCAAGCTGATTCAGAGAGCACAAGATCAAGCCTAAGGTAGCTTCAAATGACAATATAACGTGCAATTTGCCAGACCAAACACAATCTCCCTCTTCTTTGTAAGCCCCAGTCTCCTCCTGCCTGTGCTTTCCCTCCCAGCCTGCAGATCGGCCAGAGCAGGAGGAAGGAGGTGATTTGAAACATCAGCCTGCAGATGTTTCCAAGATTTGCCCACCATTAAGCAAAGATTTTCCTTTCATTTTGTCCAGCTTGGGAGCGCATGAAAATAAATGGACTTCCCCCCCCCCCCC